>Ga0208639_1001048_pt1 | contig 18844 bp, 17 predicted proteins | sample ETNtaG_33_FD_185772 | JGI IMG/M metagenome (GOLD analysis project Ga0208639, IMG submission 185772) | Marine microbial and viral communities from oxygen minimum zone, Eastern Pacific Ocean - ETNP201310SV76 (SPAdes) (version 2) | ecosystem: Environmental > Aquatic > Marine > Oceanic ...
ATATTCAGGCATTATTGTTTTAGGACAATCTTTTTCTTTTTGACTGCTTAAATAAAATTTTGCAGATTTAATTTGCATTTATTTACTTGTGTTTAGATTTCTTTTTGAAAACCAGCTAAGCACAGTTTCATTGAATTTTTGTGGATGTTCCATCATGGGCGCATGTCCACATTTATCAATCCAATATAGATCTGAATTTGGAAGTAGTTTATGAAATTCATCAGCAACATCTGGTGGGGTTACAATGTCATTTTTTCCCCATATTAAGCATATAGGAACTTTAATTTTTGGCAAATCTTTTGCCATATTATGTCTTATAGCACTTTTAGCAAAAGCTAGGATTCTAATTAATTTATTTCTGTTGTTTACAGCTTCATAGACTTCATCAACAAGAGGTTTGGTTGCAACTTTTGGATCAAAGAAAACTTCCTCAACTTTTCCCTTCATTACATTATAGTCGCTTCTCTTAGTGTAGCCACTTCCCATGGCACTTTCATATAGTCCGGAGCTTCCAGTTAGAATTAAAGCTTTAGCCTTTTTATATAATTTAGTATAATATAGCCCTATATGCCCTCCTAATGAATTTCCAATAATTATATAGTTCTTTAATCCTTTAAAATTGATAAATTCATGCAGGAATTTAGCTAAACTTTTTACTGAGCTATCCAGAACAGGTAATTCATATATTGGCAGCATAGGCATTAGAACTTTATACCCCTCATTGCTGAAGAAATTTATAAATTCATCGAAATTAGTAAGGCCACCCATTAGTCCATGCATTATAATTATAGGATTTCCCTTGCCTACCTCAATATAATTGAAATTACCTTCTTTTATAATGTTAAACTTCATAAGAGATTAATGATGAGAGTCTAATGCAAAATTAGTTAATTTATTTAGAATTAACCCTTTTTATTCTTAATTAACAGCTTATGTTAATTTTTTTGTTAATTATTAATACATTGATCACAACCCCCTTGTAATCAGTGAGTTATCTATTTTTTTTATTGTTTTTAATCGATAAAATATGTCTTTAATAGATTTTTATTAACAATGTGGTAAAATGTGGTAAAATGTGGTAAATTTTTTAGTAAATTTGAGTCAATCCAAAATGATATTTTAATCTTGAATTATTTAATAGGAACATATGAGTGTACAATTGATGTAAAAGGAAGAATTATGATTCCAGTTGCATTGAAAAAACAATTGACAGGTGTTTTAAAAAAGGGCTTTGTTCTTAAGAGAGCAGTTTTTCAGCAATGTTTGGAATTGTACCCTATTTCTCAATGGGAGCAATTAATCACAAAGGTTAATTCATTAAACAGATTTAAGAAAAAGAATAATGATTTTATTAGAAGATTTACGGCTGGAGTAAAATTTATTGAATTAGATACTTCTGGCAGAATTTTAATTCCTAGAGATTTAATTGATTTTGCAAGTATTAACAAGGAGATTGTTGTTTCTTCCTCGGTAGATATAATTGAGATTTGGGATAAGGGCTCTTATGAAGATACCATCAAGGATGCAACTGTTGATTTTGCAATTTTGGCAGAAGAAGTAATGGGTCAGGATGATGACTAGTACTAACTATCATAACCCTGTTTTATTAGCTGAGTCAGTAGATGGATTAGATATTATTAAAGATGGTATTTATGTAGATGCAACATATGGAGGCGGGGGTCATAGCAAAGAGATACTTTCAAGATTGGGTAATAAAGGAAAATTAATTGTATTTGATCAAGATTTTGATTCAAAAGCAAATTTAATTGATGATAAAAGGCTGCTATTTATTAATGAGAATTTTATGTATTTAAAAAAGTTTTTAAAGCTCAATAACATTTCAAAAATAGATGGAATTCTAGCCGATTTTGGAGTTTCATCATATCAGATTGATAAACCAGAACGTGGTTTTTCATATCGGTTTGAAGCAGATCTAGATATGAGAATGGACAATAATAATTCTTTAACAGCACAAGAGATTATAAATAAATATTCTAGTGAAGATTTAACCAAAATATTTAAGAATTACGGAGAGCTAAATAATGCTAGTAAAATAACAAGAGAAATAATCAGTAATAGAGAAAAGAATGAGATTAAAACTACAACTCAATTAAATGAAATTATAAAACCCTTAATACCTAATAGGATTGTAAATAAAATTTTATCTAGAGTTTATCAGTCTATTAGAATAGAGGTGAATAATGAATTAGAGGCAATTAGATTATTGTTAAAGCAATCAGTAGAATTATTAAAGACTGGAGGAAGGATAAGCCTTATTTCCTATCATTCTCTTGAGGATAGAATTGTAAAGAGATTTCTTAAAACTGGAAAATTCCAAGGTGAAATAGAAAAAGATATTTATGGCAATTATTCTTTACCCTATAAAAGTATAGGAAAATTAATTGTGCCAAATCAAATAGAAATCAAAAGAAACGTTAGAGCTAGGAGCGCAAAACTAAGAATAGCAGAAAGAGTATAAATATGAGAGATAGGTTAATAAATATTATAAAAGGGAACTTTTTGATTAATGAAAATGCATCAGGGAATTGGTCTTTTATTATAATCTTTTTATTTCTTTCAATTATAATGATTTCAAGCTCTCATGCTGTAGACAAAAAAGTACATAGTATTTCAAAATTAAATGAAGAAATTAAATCTCTAAGATCAGAATTTGTAGATGTCAGGTCTAATTTGATGCAGTATCAAATGGAGTCTTCAATTATAATAAAACTAAATGAAAAGGGTATAGTTTCTTCTACAATCCCTCCCAACAAGATTAAAGTAAATGTCAAAAATTAAAAAAAATATTATTACAAGACTCTATATAGTTAGCTTCTTTATGCTAGTCTTCGCGTCTTCAATAATATTTAAATTAATTAACATACAATTTACTAATGGTGATTATTATAGGGAGCTCTCAGAAAATAGAGTTTTCAAAAACATAGAAATCCCTGCAAATAGAGGAAATATATATTCTGAAAAAGGAAGACTGCTTGCAACATCAGTTCCAAAGTATGACATAAGATTTGATGCATTGGCCCCAAGCGAAAAAAATTTTAATAAATATATTGAAGAGTTAAGCATTGAACTTGGAAAGAACTTTAATAAACCTTCAGAAAACTATATTAAAAAGCTCACCAATGCTAGGATAAATAAAAACAGATATTTATTAATAGCTAGAAACCTTGGATATACACAATACATGAAAATAAAGAACTTCCCACTATTTAAGTTAGGAAGTTTTAAAGGAGGAATAATAACAGAACAGTACACAAAGAGAGACTACCCAATTGGTGGAGTTGCACAAAGAACTGTAGGTTATGAAAGGTATGATGATTTTGGAAATGTAACTAGACCGGGAATTGATGGTGCATTTGGTCCTAAATATTTAAAAGGGAAAAATGGAAGTAGACTTTCTCAAAAAATTGGTAAAGGTCAATGGAAACCGGTTGAAGATTTTAATCAAAAAGAGCCAAGAGATGGATACGATATTTACACGACAATAAATATTGAGATTCAGGATGTAGCCCATTTTGCATTACTAGAACAATTAGAATATTATGAGGCAGATCATGGAAGTGTGATTGTAATGGAAACAACTACAGGAGAGATTAGAGCTATATCAAATTTAGGCAGAACTTCTGAAGGAAAATATTATGAGAAGTTAAACTATGCAATAGGTGAATCTCACGAACCAGGCTCAACTTTTAAATTAATGGCAATGGTAGCTGCATTAGAGGATAAGGTAGTTGATACAAGTGATGTTGTTGATACTCGAAATGGTGTTTTATCTTTTTATGGAAGAAAAGTAAGGGATTCAAAAAAAGGTGGTTATGGAAAAATTTCTGTTGCCAAGGCATTTGAAGTCTCGTCAAATACAGGGCTTGTACAAATTGTAAATAATGGATATGAAAAAAATCCAGAAAAATTTATTGATAGAATCTTTAGTATGGGCTTAAACAACCAGCTAGATTTAGAATTAATAGGAGAGGGGAAACCTGTTTTTACACATCCTTCAGATAAAAAAAATTGGGATGGTTTAGATTTACCTTGGATGGCATTTGGTTATGGAATCTCACTAACACCCCTTCAGACACTCACTTTTTATAATGCTATTGCCAATGATGGCAAGATGGTAAAACCTAGATTCTTAAAAGAAGTTAGATCTTTTGACAGTGTAATTGAAACTTTTGACACTCAAATAATTAATTCATCTATATGTAGCAAGGAAACAATTAGTAAGGTTAAGCAAATGATGGTAAATGTTGTTGAGAAAAAACATGGAACAGCTCATAATATATATGATAAGAATTTTTCTATGGCAGGAAAGACTGGTACATGCCAGACTGAATATTGGAAGAATTCAAACTTATATATTTCATCATTTGCCGGATATTTTCCAGCAGATGACCCTAAATATTCATGTATAGTAGTTATTCATAAACCCAATAAAAAAAAGGGATATTATGGAAATATAGTTGCAGCTCCTGTATTTAAAAAAATTGCTCAAAAAATATATTCTGAAACTCCAATAGTGCATGACCAGAATTTTTCAAATGAAACTAATATTCTCAATGAAAAAGGCAATCATATTGCCCCTTATTATATGAGCTTAAATAACTCTATTATGCCTGACTTATCAAAAATGGAACTAATGGATGCAATTGCATTACTAGAAAATTTTGGCATGAAAGTCATAATTCAAGGTAAAGGAAAGAAAATTAACCAATCAATAAAAAAAGGAAAAACAGTTAAAAAGGATCAAAAAATAATACTCAGATTAAGTTGAAAGCAGTAAGAGAAATATTATATAAAGTAAACATTAATAAGGTTATTGGAGATACTGGTACTTTAATAAGAAGCGTTGTGTCTGACTCTAGAGAAGTAATTGAAAAAGATTTATATATAGCAATTGATGGAGTTAATGTTGACGGACATAAGTTTATTAATTCTGCAATAGAAAAAGGAGCAATATGTATTGTTTGTGAAGTATTGCCAAATAAATTAGAAGAGGGTATATTATATGTTGTTGTTGAATCAACAAGAGAGTCAATTGGAATTATCTCTTCAAATTATTTTTCCTGCCCATCAAGTAAATTAAAATTAATAGGCATAACAGGGACTAATGGCAAAACAACAATTGCAACACTGTTATACAACTTATACAAAAAAGCTGGATTAAAAACTGGATTAATTTCTACTGTACTTAACTATGTAGATGGAAAAGAAATAGACTCCACCCAGACTACTCCCGATTCATTAACAATAAATAAATTATTACAACAAATGGTAGATGAGGGTGTTCAATACTGTTTTATGGAGGTAAGTTCACACGGCATTGAGCAAAGACGAATAAGTGGATTAAAATTTGCCGGGGGAATTTTTTCAAACTTAACACATGATCATTTAGACTATCACAATAGTTTTGAAGATTATAGAGATGTAAAAAAGATTTTTTTTGATAATCTTCCAAGTACTGCATTTTCTCTTGTAAATAAAGATGACAAGAATGGCAAATATATGGTTCAAAATACAAGGGCTAAAGTATATACTTATGGATTAAAAACTTATGCAGATTATAAGATTAAAATTTTAGAATCTTCTTTAGAAGGCATGTTATTAAAAATTAATGAGAGTGAATTTTGGTCAAATTTATCTGGAAAATTTAATGCATATAATTTATTAGCTGTTTTTTCTACAGCCTCTATTCTAGGAATGCCCTTTAGTGAAACATTACAGCTAATGAGTATGTTAAAGAACGTAAAGGGCAGATTTGAATATTTGAGATTGAATAATATTACAGCAATTGTTGACTATGCTCATACTCCAGATGCTCTAAAGAATATAATAAACTCTATTAATGAAATAAAAACAAACAAAGAATCCTTAATTACTATTATAGGATGCGGTGGGAACAGAGATAAATCTAAAAGACCACTAATGGGCGATATAGCATCATCATTAAGTTCAAAAGTTATTTTCACCAGTGATAATCCAAGAAACGAATCTCCTGAAAAAATAATTCAAGATATGGTCTCAGGCGTAAGGCCTTTAAATTCTGTTAAAACTATTTCCATTGCTAATAGAAAAGAAGCTATAAAAGCAGCTTGTCAGTTGGCAAAGTCTAATGATATAATTCTTATTGCAGGCAAGGGACATGAAGCATTTCAAGAGATAAATAATAAAAAACACTTATTTGATGATTATAAAGTAGTAAAAGAATGTTTAACTAAAATGAATTAATTTATGCTATACTATCTATTTGAATACTTAGAAAAGGAATTTCAATTTCCAGGAGCATCATTATTTACTTTTATCTCCTTTAGAGCTTCTATTAGTATTATACTTTCTTTATTAATCTCTACCATGTTTGGAAAGACAATAATCAATTATTTAAGGTCAAAACAAATTGGAGAAAATATAAGAGACCTTGGATTGAAAGGTCAAATGGAAAAGGCTGGTACGCCAACAATGGGAGGGCTGATAATAATACTAGCTACAATTGTACCCGTATTATTATTTTCTAGGTTAGATAACATATATATCATTTTATTGATATTAACAATGATATGGATGGGAACAATTGGATTTATAGATGACTATATTAAAAAATTTAAAAACAACAAGGATGGATTAAAAGGTGGATATAAAATAATTGGACAAGTTTTATTAGGTGTAATAGTTGGTAGTACACTTTTTTTTCATCAAGATGTTACCATTAAAGATAAAATAGTTGATGCTCAAATCTATGAAATGGTAGAAGAGAACACGGCTGTAGTTAGAGTTGAAGAAAAGTCAACAAGGACAACAATACCATTTCTTAAAAACAATGAATTTAATTATTCTGATTTAGTTACATGGATTCATCCAAGTCTTGAAAAATATACTTGGATAGTATTTATTTTCTTTGTTGTAGTAATTCTAACAGCAGTTTCTAATGGAGCTAATTTAACAGATGGTATAGATGGACTAGCAGCCGGTTCTTCAGCAATAATAGTATTAACATTAGGGGTCTTTACTTGGGTGTCAGGAAATATAATTTTTTCTGATTATCTAAATATTATGTATATCCCAAGGGTTGAAGAAATTACAATTTTTATTGCAGCATTTGTTGGAGCTCTTGTAGGATTTTTATGGTACAATACATATCCAGCTCAAATATTTATGGGTGATACAGGAAGTTTGACAATTGGGGGGATAATTGCAGTAATATCTGTTGCTGTTAGAAAGGAATGGTTGATCCCTTTAATATGTGGTATTTTTTTAATTGAAAACCTATCTGTGATTATTCAGGTGTTTTACTTTAAATACACTAAGAAAAAATACGGAGAAGGCAGGAGAATTTTTAAAATGTCTCCACTACATCATCATTATCAAATGTCAGGATATCATGAAAGCAAGATAGTAACCAGATTTTGGATACTAGGAATATTTTTAGCAATACTATCAATTGTAACTCTAAAGATTAGATAAATGAAAAGTATAATTATTCTTGGTATAGGAGAAAGTGGAATAGGTTGTGCATTATTGGCGCAGTCTAGAGGATATAATGTATTTGTTTCTGATAGTAATAAAATTCAGGAATCAACTAGGAGTCAGCTAATAAAAAATAATATAGAATTTGAGGAGAGCTCACATAATATAGCAATTACAATGAAACCTGATTTTGTTGTAAAGAGCCCAGGAATACCTGATTCATCTCAAGTAATCAAATCATATAAAAATGATAATATTAATGTTATTTCTGAAATAGAATTTGCATCCATGCATACAGATTCTGAAATTATTGCTATTACAGGAAGTAATGGCAAAACAACAACAACTTTGCTTACACATCAGATTTTAAGTGATCAAGGCTTGAATGTTTCAATTGGAGGAAATATTGGAACCAGCTTTTCTTCCTTACTCATTTCTGATGATTACAATTATTTAGTATTAGAGGTAAGTAGTTTTCAGCTGGATGGAATAGTAGAATTTAAACCTCATATTGCTGTAATTACAAATTTATCACCTGATCACTTAGACCGATATAAGAATTATGAAGATTACATCAAATCAAAATTTAGGATAGTGATGAATCAGGATGCTAATGACTATTTAATTTATGACGGAGATGATAAAAAAATTAACTCCTATATAAATCAAAACAAAATCAAATCAAAATTAATTCCCTTTTCTATAGAAAGAAAGATAGAAGAAGGGGCGTATTATAAAAATCAATCAATCAATATTTCAATTAATAAAAAAAAACTAGTTATGCCAACTGAAAACTTTTCAATTAAAGGAAAACATAATATAAAGAATGCTATGGCAGCTGCAACTGTTGCGCATTTATTAAAAATAAGAAAACAGACCATTAGAAAAAGTCTGGAACATTTTCAAAGTGTAGAACATAGATTAGAAAATGTTTTAACAATAAATAAGGTTAATTATATAAATGATTCTAAAGCTACTAATGTAAATGCGACATATTATGCATTGGATACTATGGAAGCTCCTACAATATGGATTGTAGGAGGAATTGATAAAGGAAATATATATGAAGACTTATTTCCATTAGTTCATAAGAAGGTAAAAGCAATTATATGCTTGGGAAAAAACAATTTTAAGCTTGTAGAAAATTTCGAGAATATAGTTGAATACATAGTTGAAACTAGATCAATGGAAGAGGCAGTATCAACTGCTTACAAAATCGCTAAACCTGGTTATAATGTATTATTATCTCCAGCATGTGCAAGTTTTGATCTCTTTGACGATTATAAGGATAGAGGAAGACAATTTAAAGCATTTGTTAGAAAATTATGATGAATAAGCTCTTAATAAATATTAAAGGGGATAAGCCGTTATGGGCAGTGTTTGTACTACTAGCTAGTTTTTCATTTCTACCCGTATATAGTTCTGCAAGTAATTTAGCGTATTTATATGGAGACGGAAATACATTTGGTTACTTATTTAAGCATTTTATTCATTTATCACTAGGATTTTTTCTGATGTACATGGTGCATAAAATTCCTTATAAGTATTTCAGAGGTATATCTATATTGATGATTCCTGTTATTTTAGTTTTATTAGCCTATACTATTTTCCAGCCTGGCATATCAGAATCGATGACAAATTCAAACAGATGGATTAGAATTCCTATTGTAGGTCTTGGATTTCAGCCATCTACTTTAGCCTCTATAATCATCTTAATCTATGTGGCTAGATATTTATCAAAAATTAAAGATAAATTAATTACTTTTTCACAGTCTATTTTGCCATTGTGGGTTCCTGTTTTTTTAACGATTTCTTTAATTCTTCCAGCAAATTTTTCAACTTCTGCAATACTATTTTCTATGGTAATGCTCTTGTGTTTTCTAGGAGGATATCCAATAAAATATTTAATTGGAATTCTGTCTTCAGCAGTAATTTTATTTTCCATATTTCTTCTTTCAGTTAAAGCTTACCCAGATTTGTTCCCCAATAGGGTAGATACTTGGAAAAGTAGAATAGTGAACTTTGTTGACTCAAAGGAAAATAAATCTAATTATCAAATTGAAAAAGCTAAAATTGCAATTGCCACAGGGGGAATTAGAGGATTAGGCCCCGGAAAAAGTGTTCAGAAGAATTTTTTACCACAATCTTCTTCAGATTTTATATATGCAATTATTGTAGAAGAATATGGTTTAATAGGTGGTTTAGCCTTACTGTTATTGTATTTATGGTTTTTATTTAGGGTAATCATAATATCAAACAAGTCCAAAAGTGTTTTCGGATCATTACTTGCCATTGCATTAGGTATACCAATAGTTTTTCAAGCATTAGTAAATATGGCTGTTGCCGTACAATTATTTCCTGTTACAGGTCAGCCACTCCCTTTAATTAGTAGTGGCGGAACTTCTATATGGATGACATGTCTTGCAATAGGTATAATTCAAAGTGTTAGAATAGGTTCTGAAAATAATGATAATGAAACTGATGAAAATAATCCTTTAGAAATATTAAAAGAGACAATCTAAATGAGAAAAAATAGATTCATAATTTCTGGTGGTGGTACAGGGGGACATATCTTTCCTGCTATTTCAATTGCCGATGAATTAAAATTTAGATTTTCTCAGTCTGACATATTATTTGTTGGTGCAAGAGATAGAATGGAAATGATTAAGGTACCGGCTCATGGTTATAAAATTAAAGGTCTTTGGATTTCTGGTTTAAAAAGAAAATTTAGTCTTAGCAACCTATTATTCCCCATTAAATTAATATATAGTCTACTTCATTCACTATTGATTATACTTAAATTTAAACCAGAAGTTGTTATTGGAACAGGAGGATTTGCCAGTGGTCCTATAGTTTTCATAGCCACAGTATTAAGAATACCAACCTTAATTCAAGAACAAAATTCATACCCTGGAATAACAAACAGAATGTTATCAAGAAGCGTAAATAAAATTTGTGTTTCCTATAGTGATTTAGACAAGTATTTCCCAACATCTAAAATTAAATTAACTGGGAATCCTATTAGAAATAATATTTCTAATGCAGAGGAAAATTATGACAAGGGTATTAAATTTTATGATCTTGATATAAATCGAAAAACTCTTTTAATTATTGGAGGAAGTCAGGGCTCTCGTGAAATAAACAAACAGGTTTATAGCTGTATTGATTTCTTTAATTATTTGAATATTCAGGTTATATGGCAATGTGGAAAAATATATTATAATCAATATGAAAAGTTGGTAACATCTGATAATATCAAACTCTACTCTTTTTTAGAGAGGATTGATCTTGCGTTTTCAGTCTCTGACTATATAGTTTCTAGGGCAGGAGCTGGTTCTATATCAGAATTATGTGTCGTTGGAAAACCTGTGATTTTTATTCCTTCCCCTAATGTTGCTGAAGATCATCAGACAAAGAATGCAAACTCATTAGTTGAAAGGGATGCAGCAATATTAATTCAAGAGGAAGATCTAGAACCAATGTTTAAGAAGATGATTAAGGAATTAAATTCCTCAAGGGATTTGCAATATAAATTATCAAAGAATATAAAGAGTTTAGCTTTTGAAAATGCTACAAGAGATATAGCTGATGAAATAGAAAAATTAATAAAAAGATGAATTTAGAAAAAATAGATAACATATTTTTTATTGGAATTGGAGGAATGGGGATGAGCTCATTAGCTGAATATTTTATTAATGAAAATAAATATGTTGGTGGATATGACAGGGATATTTCAGAAAATACCGAAAGACTTCAAAAATTAGGTATAGAAATTTTGTTTCATGATTCATATCACATGGTTAATTCAAAATTTTTAAATAAAGAAAATACATTAATTGTATACACTCCCGCAATTCCTGTCTCTAACAATTTGTTAAGTGAATTTAGAGGAAATAAATTTACTTCTGTAAAAAGAGCAGAACTACTAGGTTTAGTTGTTAATAAAGGAAAATGCATTGCAATTGCTGGCACCCATGGAAAGACCACAACAACTTGCATATTAGCTCATCTATTAAACTCTTCAAATATTCCAACCACATCTTTTATTGGCGGTATTTCTGAAAATTATAACTCCAACTTCTTGTATAATGGAAATCAACTATTTCTAGTAGAAGCTGATGAATATGATAAATCATTCTTGAATTTATCTCCAGACTATGCCTGTGTTACTTCTATTGATCCAGATCATTTAGATATTTATAATGATTTTAGGGGAGTCGAGAGCGGATTTAATTCATTTATAGATAATATTAAATCAAATGGTTTTTTGATTGTTCAGGAAAATTTAAATTATAATTATCCAAAATACGGTTTTGGTCATAATTCAGATTATTCTTTAAATAATATTAGAATTCAGGATGAGAATTATCTTTTTGATATTAGGACCCCTGAATCAAATTATAAGAATTTAAAATTCTCTATTCCTGGGAAGCATAATCTTATGAACGCCTTAGCAGCATTTGTGATTTCAATACAACTAGGCTGTGAATTTAATTTGTTAAAATCTGCCCTTGAGAGTTTTAAAGGAGTTAAACGAAGATTTACTTATCATATTCGAACTAAAAACAGAATTTATATTGATGACTATGCTCATCATCCTAAAGAAATAAATTCTGTTTACGATGCACTTAAAGAAATTTATCCAAAGCAAGATATTTTAGTTGCTTTTCAACCTCATTTATTTACTAGAACAAGAGACTTTGTAGAAGAGTTTGCTGAGAGTCTATCTCAATTCGAGGCAGTACTACTATTAGATATTTATCCAGCTAGAGAGATCCCTATTGATGGAGTAAGTTCATCATGGCTATTAGATAAAATTAATAGTCCTATAAAGAAATTGGTTGATAAATCAGATTTATCAACAGAAATCCTTAATCAAAACATGAAGATTAATGTTACCCTTGGGGCTGGTGATATAGGAGAAGAGTGTATGAATATTACAAAAACTTTAGAGTATGCAAATTAATTGGAGTAAAATAATATTAACATTAGTGCTGATATTAATCGGAGGATTATTCTATAGTACAAACTCAATTAATTCAAAAAGGAATATAAATGATATTATTGTTGATTTCGAATCAAATAATAATTTATTTATAACTAAGGATTCAATTTTAAAATTACTTCCATCTAGCTTTTTAAACAAAAAATCTGTTGATATAAATTATCTTGAATCACTTGTAAATTCTAATGGTTTTATAAAAAATGCTGATGCCTATGTCTCTATTGAAGGTGATTTAATTATTAAGGTCGAGCAAAAGAATCCAATAGGAAGAATAATTTCTGATGATGCCTCTTTTTATATAGATGATGAATCTAAGATTATGACAACTTCCAAAATTCATTCATCAAGAGTTCCAGTTATTTTCAATTATAGTGAATCTTTTTCTTATGACAAGATTTATGGAATGTGTGATTTAATTGATAGTGATGAATTTTTGAAAAAAAATATAACCAGAATAAATTTTCTAAAAAATAATTATATCCAATTAAATTTTAGAGATTATGATTTTGATTTAGTAATAGGTGAATATAAGAACCTAAAGAATAAAATTATAAATTTTAAAGCTTTCTTTAAAGCAGCAGTTGAAAATGAAAGTTTAGATAAATACAGTAAAATAAATTTACAATTTGAGAATCAAGTTGTATGCACAAATAAATAATTTATGGAAGAGAATAAAATATCGATAGGTTTAGATATAGGAACTACCAAGATAGTTGCAATGATCGGAAAAAGAAATGAGTATGGAAAAGTTAAAATTCTAGGCGTAGGTAAATCTAAAAGTTTAGGAGTTCACAGGGGTGTCGTTAATAATATAACCCAAACAATTCAATCTATTCAACAAGCAGTGAATGAAGCAGAATTATCAGCAGATTGTAAAATTGAATCGGTTACTGTTGGAATAGCTGGACAACATATTAGAAGCTTACAGCACAGTGACTATATAACTCGAACAAATTCTGAACTGGTAATTGATGAAGAGGACATAGATCGTCTAATTAATCAGGTTCATAAGTTAGTAATGCTTCCAGGTGAGGAAATTATTCATGTATTGCCTCAGGAATTTAAGGTTGATGGTCAAGCAGAAATTAAGGAGCCTGTTGGAATGTATGGAGGCAGATTAGAAGCAAATTTTCATGTAGTTGTTGGACAAGTTTCATCAATTAGAAATATTGGTAGATGTGTTAAAAGTGCAGGTTTAGATTTAGAAGGAATAACCCTAGAACCATTAGCATCAGCAAATGCTGTTTTAAGTTTTGAAGAAAAGGAAGCAGGTGTTGCGTTGATTGATATCGGTGGAGGAACTACTGATTTAGCTGTATTTAAGGATGGTATTATAAGGCATACAGCCGTTATCCCTTTTGGCGGCAATGTAATTACTGATGATATTAAAGAAGGTTGCTCAATAATTGAAAAGCAGGCAGAACTGTTGAAAATAAAATTTGGTTCTGCTTGGCCAGGAGATAATAAAGAAAATGAAATAGTTTCAATTCCAGGATTAAGAGGAAGAGATCCTAAGGAAATTACTTTAAAGAATCTATCAAAAATAATACATGCTAGAACGGTTGAAATAATTGAACAGGTATACCTAGAGATTAAGAATTATGGTCATGAAGAGCAAAAAAAGAAATTAATCGCGGGAATTGTTTTAACTGGAGGAGGAAGTCAGCTAAAACATATTAAGCAATTAGTTGAGTATACAACTGGCATGGATACAAGGGTTGGATATCCAAATGAGCATTTAGCAGGTGATACTGATAAGGATGTAGCAATTCCACTTTTTGCTACAGCTGTAGGTTTGGTATTAGATGGATTAAAAAGATTTGATAAAGATATAAATGAAAAAGAAAAAGTTAGTGAAATCAAAAGTGAAGATGTAGAAGAAAATGCGCTAGAACAAGAATCAGAAATTAAGTCAGAGAGGCCGTCATTTCTTGATTCATTTAAAGATAAACTAACAGAGTTTTTAGATAACGCAGAATAATTTAAACTAAATAAACAATAAAAAATGGAAGATAATTTGGATTTAGGGATAACATTTGATTTGCCAAAAAATAGATCGAATGTAATTAAAGCAATAGGTGTTGGCGGAGGAGGAAGTAATGCAATAAATTACATGTTTAACCAAGGGATCAAGGGAGTGGATTTTGTAATATGCAATACTGATGCTCAGGCTTTAAACAATAGTGGAGTACCAAATAAAATTCAATTAGGTGTAAACCTAACAGAAGGACTTGGTGCGGGAGCAAATCCTGAAGTGGGTTCTCAATCAGCAATTGAAAGCACTGAAGATATTAAAGCTATGCTAAATGTAAATACTAAGATGATATTTATTACTGCTGGTATGGGTGGTGGCACGGGAACAGGAGCAGCACCCGTTATTGCAAAAATGGCAAGAGAAATGGATATCCTAACAGTTGGAATTGTAACAACTCCATTTAGTTTTGAAGGAAAAATTAGAAATGAACAAGCACAAAATGGAATAGAAACCCTAAGAGAACATGTAGATTCTTTAATTATTATTAATAATAATAAATTAAGGGAAGTTTACGGAAATTTAGGATTTAAGGCTGGATTCTCTAAGGCTGATGAAGTTCTTTCAACTGCTGCAAAGGGAATAGCTGAGGTTATTACCCATCACTATACTCAAAATATTGACTTAAAAGATGCAAATACAGTACTTAGTAATAGTGGTACAGCGATAATGGGAGCCTCTACAGCAAGTGGAGACGGAAGAGCTCAGGAAGCAATTAGGAAAGCTTTAGATTCACCTTTATTAAATGATAATAAAATAACAGGAGCTAAAAATGTCTTATTACTCATTGTCTCTGGTGATCAAGAAATCACAATTGATGAAATAGGGGATATAAATGATCATATTCAAGAACAGGCTGGCTTTGGCGCAAATATCATTATGGGTGTAGGAGAAGATCTTAACTTAGGAGATTCTGTTTCTGTCACTATAATTGCTACAGGATTTAATGCTGATCAGCAAAATGAAATAACAAATACTGAACCAGAAAAAATCATTCATTCTCTAGAAGAAGAGGATAATTTGTTTAATCAACAACCTCTTGAGAATGATGCTTCGACAGTTGAAATAGAAGTAGAATCTGAAGAAAAAATTGTTCATGTATTAGAAGAAGAACCCATGAATGAAGAATCAGTGGATGAAAATGATATTGATAATACAAAATCAATTAATGATATTGAAGTAATAGATTTTACTCATGTAGTAGATAATAAAGAAGATTTATATGAAAATGAAGTAGTAAACGAAATTAATATTGATTCAATTGAAGAAGAGGAAGATACAAACTCAATTAATTGGTCACTTTTTGAGGAAGATAAGGAAGATAATTTTAGTGGTAAAGAAAAAATTAGCGAAGCTATAGATATTAATGAAATTGAGGTTGTCGATTATATTGAATTGATTCCAACTGAAGATAAAAATGAAATTGGAGAGGTAATACATGAAATTGAAGAACATTTATTATTCGAGCCATTAAGTGAGTTATCAGAAAACAGTACTCTTGCAGAAAATAGTGATATTGTTGAGACAGAAGTAGAAGTAGAAGTAGAAGTAGAAGAAATAGAAGTTAAGGAAGAAACAGTTTCAGAGATTTCAGAATCGGATGACACAATAGATCCTTTAAATACTTCACTAGAAGATTTACAAAAGCAACGATCTAAAGAGAGAAGATTGCGAATGAAAGAATTTAATTATAAGTTTAATAATTCAAAAATTGATGAGATTGAAAAGGAACCAGCATATAAAAGACATGGGGTTGATTTAGAAGAAACTAAGCATTCTTCTGAAGAGGAACGCTCAAGGTTTACTCTTGATATAGATGAAAATGAAGATATTCAACTTAGAAAAAATAACTCGTTTCTACATGATAATGTAGATTAAACTAAAATAAAAAATTTATGAGTCTTGAAAATAAAATTATGACAGCAATGAAGGAGTCTATGAAGTCAAAAGATCAAACCTCACTAAGAGCGTTGAGGGCTATTAAATCAGCAATAATTCTCCAAAAAACACAAAAGGGATCAAGTGATGAGATTTCAAATGAGGATGAGCTTAAAATCCTTCAGAAATTGGTAAAACAAAGAAAAGATAGTGCTGATATCTACAAGAATCAGGATAGGATGGACCTAGCACAGCCTGAATTAGATGAAATAAAAGTAATTGAGGCGTTTCTTCCTGAGGCTATGAGTGAAGAAGAGGTTGAGAATGAAGTAAAAAAAGTAATAGATGAAACTGGTGCAGAAGGCATGAAAGATATGGGTAGGGTTATGGGAATAGTTACAAAGAAATTAATGGGTAAAGCCGATGGCAAGACTATATCTACTATTGTTAGAAATAATTTAAATTAAAATATTGGCTCAGTAGTTCAACTGGATAGAATATCAGATTTCGGCTCTGAGGGTTGGGGGTTCGAATCCTCCCTGGGCCACCATTTATTTTGGTAAGAAATTAATCTTCCAAAATTAATTAATAAAACTTCTTTTAAAATAGCATAATTAATTTAGTAGATTTGCGTTCTTTAAAAAACATTAAATGTCTACAAATCTTACCAAGCATAACTTTTTAGTATCCAGGGAACAAAGAGAAAAAAATAATGGACATCCGGGAATAGTTATCTGGTTTACTGGTCTTTCTGCTTCAGGAAAATCTACTATTGCCAATAAGCTTGATGTAGAATTAAATAAAAAAGGATTAAGAACATATATTTTAGATGGAGATAATGTAAGAATGGGGCTTAATAAGGATTTAGGATTTTCTCCGGAATCTAGAAAAGAAAACATAAGACGAATTAGTGAGGTGGCTAAGCTTTTTGCTGATTCTGGCACAATTGTTATGACTGCCTTTATTTCTCCATATAGAGAAGACAGAGATTCTGCAAGAGATGTTATTGGTAAAGATTATGTGGAAGTTTTTGTTAATACACCTATTGAGGAGTGTATAAAAAGAGACCCAAAAGGGCTATATAAAAAGGCAATAGCTGGAGAAATAAAAGGTTTTACTGGAATTGATGCTCCGTATGAAGAGCCATTAAGTTCTGAGATAAGTTTAGATAATTTATCTATTGATGATTCTGTAGCAGTTCTAATTGAATGTTTAAGAGAAAAATGTATTATTAACTAGTTTTATTTATATGAAATTTTTAGTTACTGGTGGCGTTGGATTTATTGGAACTAACCTTATTAAGGAATTATTAAAGGATGAAAATGAGGTAGTTAGTATAGATAATTATTCTACTGGACTAAAAGAAAATGAACTAGATGGGTGTAAGTATTACAATGTTAATGTTTGTGATTATAAAAGTTTTGATCAATATATTAAAGATGTAGACTTGGTTTTTCATTTAGCAGCGCTTCCTAGAATACAACCTTCTTTTAAAAATCCCTTGACTACATTTAAAACTAATGTTGAAGGCACAATAAACCTATTAGATTGGTGTAGGGAAAAAAATACACCACTAGTATATGCTGGCTCAAGTTCAACTCATGGAGGAGTTTATAAAAACCCATATACATTTACAAAATGGCAAGGTGAAGAATTATGTAATTTATATTCAAAGGTATATTCTTTACAAACTTCTATTTGTAGATTTTATAACGTATATGGTCCACATCAATTAACTGAAGGAGAATATTGTACTGTTATTGGAATATTTGAAAGACAAAAAAACAATGGTGAAGTATTAACAATTACTGGAGATGGTCAGCAAAGAAGAGATTTTACACATGTTGACGATATTGTAGATGGACTTATTAAATGTGGACTTGATTTAATAAACGAAAATAACTCAGTAGCCAATGGTGAAACATTTGAGCTAGGTAGAGGTATAAATTATTCAATAAATGAAGTGGCTAATATGTTTGGTGGAGAAAAAACATATATAGATCAGAAAAAAGGTGAAGTAAGAGATACATTGTGCATAGATTCAAAAGCAAAAGAATTATTAAATTGGAACCCCAAAAGAAATTTAGAAGATTATATTAATTAAATTATTATAAAATGTGGAATAAGAAAAATCATGGTGGAGAGCCCACAACAAATAAAGACAAGAAATATGCAATTTTTGTGGGTAGATATCAACCATATCATTATGGTCATATAGAATTAATTAAACAAAAATTAGCTCTTGGAATACCAGCCCTTATTATGGTTAGAGATATAGATCCTGATGATAGAAATCCTTTTACTACTGAACAGACTGTTAAAATGATAAGAAAGTATCATGAAAGCAAGGGGGATGATGTTAAGGTTATAATTATTCCTGATATAGAATCTGTAAATTATGGAAGAGGAGTTGGATATGAAATAAATGAGTATCAACCTCCAAGTGATAGTGG
>Ga0208639_1001049_pt1 | contig 18833 bp, 18 predicted proteins | sample ETNtaG_33_FD_185772 | JGI IMG/M metagenome (GOLD analysis project Ga0208639, IMG submission 185772) | Marine microbial and viral communities from oxygen minimum zone, Eastern Pacific Ocean - ETNP201310SV76 (SPAdes) (version 2) | ecosystem: Environmental > Aquatic > Marine > Oceanic ...
TATAGGTGTGTTTTCCAACACTTAGTGTGCCGGACTGTAAGGCCGCGTTAAGATATATTCCTTACCTTTTACGAACTGGCCAACTACGAAATCCCCTGCTGGCATCTCTATCTTCGAGGATTTTTGTACGGATTGTATTCCCATCGATGATAAAAGCCTCTTCTGCAGATAGACCTGGACATTCATCAACAGTTTTCTCCCATGACCTATCAGAGCGCAAATTTTCAGCCCAAAATGGATAGGCACGACACTGGACAGGTCTTGCCTCATATGTGGAGCATCGTTTTTCCTCATCGAGGTAGATGCAAATGTCAGTAATGGGGTCTGAGTTCAGAACCCAACGCCCGTCAATTGTCTGGCGACAATCGCGCATCAACCATTCTTCTACCTCTAGCCCATGATGCTTCGACATAATGACAGCATCTTCTGGCCGGAGGTACACAATTCCTCCAGGCTCATCACAGCACTTACCACAATCAGGCTGGCAAGTAAATGGGATGCCAGCCATCCACCAAGGCGCACTCATTCAGATTCCTCAATCGGAGCAAGAACTTTGACCGGCCTTACCACGGAAAATACAGGGTCTTGTTCGAGGAGTTCATTGAGTCCAACTTCACTCGCATCAATGTTCCATTCACCTTCAGGGGTGTATTCATCGAGCCCTTCGAGTTCTGCTTCGACATTTCGGAGTTGGTCAGCAATATCGATTAATTCTTCAACATCGGCATTTTGACTTCTTTGTGCGAGTTCAAACATAACTTCTTCGAGTTTTGCAAGGCGTATTTTTTCCTCTTCATGTTTGCGAGACATATCTGCGAACATTTCTTCGGCCATATTGCCTATTCCTGCAGTAGTTTCTCTCACTCTCAAGCTATCATATCCCGATAGAGATTCAGATCTATCAACAAGGAATTCATCGGCTTCATCAACAGTCAAGGTAGTATCGACATGTGGAGTTAATGCGTCGCTAGTTAGCCTTTCATGAAGTTCGTCCATCCTTCCAAGGGCGATGTTTGGAGGCTCCCAATCATCTTCTTCCTCAGGTAGTGGTGAATAGAGTTCAACTCCTGAAAGGTCACTTGTGGTGTAGACGTGGTCCAGTGCATCACCAACTACCTTGCTGGCTAGTTCTTCGATATTCTCTCGATCAATTCGTCGGTCTGCATCAATTGGTTTCAGATTCCGGTCTTCAATAATGGCAGTAATATCCTCTGCATCAAGAACCTCTTCTCCAGTAGAGATAACCAATGCTACCTTTTCAAAGAGGGAATCAACATTTCTCCAGCTACCATCACTATGCATCACTATACGTGCTAACATTGAATCACCGAGCAATAGTGCTCTTCCAGAACTGGCTCTGCGAAGATGTGTAACGAGACTTGCATTACTAGGAGGAATCATGGCGATTACTGTGGCAGCACTCAATAGTTGAGACATGCTATTTGCTTCCCATTCAGAAGGTGCACTATTTGCTGTGGCAACAACCTGAACACCGAGATTTAGTGCTAAGTCGATCATCAGTCCCAATTCACTGGCCAATTGTCCAGTTGCAAGATGAATGTCATCGATGGCGACTAACTTCGCATGCTCCATCGCCTCTTGCCAGCCTCGAGGGAGGGAATCTCTGCCAATCAATGTGGTCAATTGAATCAGGTGCACATTGCCATCCGCTCTTCGCAGCATTCCTTGGGCTGTAGCACTTAGCAAGTGAGAACCTCCTCCTCCAGTTTCAGAAGTGATTAGAAGTGGATTCAAATTACTTCCAGGGGCCTCAATTACCCTTTCACAGGCCATTGATGCACGTACATTTTCTTCAACAACATGCCAATCTTGCCAAGTATTGTGTGTTGAAATTCGTAGACAGGGCGGCCATTCTGGAATAAAGGACACTTGGGATTTCATGTCCTCAAAGGAATTGGAAGCAAATCCGCGTTGCTCATTGAGTATGTTAGACCAAACTGGACTACCATCATCCATCAAACCAAATGAATCACCTAGTTCATCAGCATTTGTGGGTGGGGGGACATTTCTTTCTCTAAGTCCTCGTAACCTTTCAGTTGCAATACTTGCCAAAGAAGCGGTTTCGAAAGATTCCAATTCAATACTTGGCTTCCACTTTTCGGTACCGAGAATTGAATCTGCGATGCCATCGAATACAGGGCGAATTCTAACCCCGGTTCTAGAGATTAAGTTGCCATCTCTATTATCTTCGACATGTGTAACCCCTCTCAGTGTATTCAACTTAGAAAGAGACCGCCGTCCGTCCCCATCCTTCCTGTTCAAGGTATTGCGCGCATTGGAAAGTGCAAGGCGAAGCCGGTCTGTTCTATTAGCGGTCAATTGCTACCCTCCTCTGGAATTTTCCAATTTCTTAGTTCAGCATCGATATCGATTTTCCGTTGCGGGATACTCGAACTCTGTGAGCGTTTCGAGGTTTTCCCATCACTTCTGTTATCATGTGATTCGCGAGGACTTGCGAGAGCTACCCCATCCTTTCTTGTTGCAGCAGCCTCGAGCGGTTTGGGTATATCAGAAGTTTCTGGGAGATTTGGATTCCTACTGAATGATGGCTGACGAATGAGATCGGAAAGTTCGGTAGGAATCAATTCAGGAATCTCATTAAATTCGCCGGTTCTACCATCACCAAATGATTCTGAACTAACTTCCAGTTCAGGCATCTCAGCACTGATTTCATTTCCACTCATCGCCGAAATAGATGATTTTGCCACATCACCATCACTTAGGACTGGTGGGCTGGAAGACTTGCGCCTGCTAACACGTTGCGCCTGTCTTGGCGGCCGAGGTGGCAGAGGTTCAGCATCCTTCACAGCATCTTGCAATTGTTCTTCCACGATGATGATTTCCTCGATTGAGGCTTCTTCAACGACAATCTCAGGCTCAGGGATAGAAATCGTCATCACTTCTGGAGCCTCGATTTCAGTTGGCTCTAGTTGTGGTGGTAGCGTTGCCTCGATATGTTTCTCGAGCCGTAACAGTTCTTCTTCATTGAGTGCTGCAAGTAGTGGATGGTCAAGCAAAATATCGCTTTGTTCTAACCAAGATTCGATTAATTCTTTGGCGATGCTAGGTGCAACGCGTGAAATACTACTCGAGTCTGTGGATTTGAAAGCACCGAGGTCGGCGGTCATCAGTAAGCAATGGTCCTCCATTCGAATAATGTCACAAAGGTCTCTCAACATTGCTAGCATTTCATCCAATCCACAAGTAGCGGCGAGATATTCTAAGCCTTCGAGCATAATTACTGCTCTAATATTGCCTTCAAGGAATCCCCTTATTGTACCCATTATCGCTTCCAACTCAACGAATTGTACTCCCTCGTCATCATTTTGTGATAATGTGAGGCAAGAATTGGAATCGATTGAATGAGTTACTACTAATTCCTCTCGGCGAATTCTGCTCATTACAAGCAAAGGTCTTCCATGCTTTGAGAGGGCTGAAGCAAGACTGAACATTGAATTGCCATCTGCATCATTGAGCAAGTGTACTGCTCCAGGTCTCAACATTTGGCTAGTACCCGCTGCTCTTACTCTCATTGCAGCAGCCTGTCTTTGGATGAATTCTGGAGCTTCTTCAGATGGTTTGATTTCTGGAAGTCGAGAAGACCTCGTCCAACCACGTGAACGCGTTTCAATATCTTGCCACCATTTGCCTGCTTGACCTTCTTCTGGAGATTCAACTTCGATTAATGAATTTGGATGCAGATCAAGGATTTTCGCCATGTTCACGCCTTCTACAACTTGCATTCGACAATCAAGTTCCAAGGAGTCGGTTTCAATCTCAAGCAAGGCTTCAAGGCCTTCGATTATCGCCTTCTCTTCGTGGATTGCTGCAACGAATGCACCATTATTGATTAGAACCTGCCCAACCCTTGGAATTGAATCAGAAGGAGTGCGTTCTAGGCGAATATATCCGGTAGAAGATAACTTTGCCATTTCTGCCACAAGGCTGGAGAGAATACCTGCGCCACCCCGCCTCTCTTGGACAACATGACCCTGAATCAACTCGACCATGTGCACCCCTACGGGGTGGCTTGGTCCTCCCACCCTTCTTGAATGATGGGGGTGCTTTACAGTTAGTGGCGACGGTTTGATGTCCTTGTCAGTGGTGGCGCATACATGGAGCCGCCAAAAGGCATGATTCCGTTCAGGTTGACTCCAATTGGTCAGGAACAAATCAAGAGTACATTGACTAGCACTTTGCCATTTGTGGTAACGGGAGTTTTGTTATGTGTCTCTTCATTAATTTGGAATGGTAAATTAGCAATATTAGGATTGCTAATAATGGCCTTTTCTTCTTCGTCATTTTGGAAAGCAAAAATGTTGATGGATACACCTCTAGCTGTGAATCTAAATCATCCATTTATGGATTCTGGTGCTGCAGGAACTTCTGAAGCAATGATTCGAGTTGATGGCGACTGGAAAGATGCTGGCATATATCGGCTGAAACTTGCAAAGGATCCATTGGGATGGGCTCTTCACCGAATCGACGACGATTTTACCCTCTGCAGTCGATGGGATACGCGGCGTAGCAAAAGAATTCTGCAAATGTGGATTATTATCATCAATCAAGCGATTTCTTTCAATAATACGATCAACGATAGTCACGATGAATTTGAAGATGCTAGAGAAAGAGAATCACAGAGCAGTGACCTTCTCGAAAGAGAATGGCTCGAGAATGAGGAAATAGAGGTCCAAGGGCCGATTTCACGAATATTCTCATCAGACTGACAAAACAACGCCAGTGAAGTATCTGACACCGTACCTTCAAGAGGTGTATGCAACGCCCTACTGGTGATGAACACGGTTGAATCGTGGGAGAATCGAGTTTCAAAACTCGATCCTGCTCATGCTGAAGTTATTACCGGGGGGGGGCTCTCGAAGAGGTTTTCACGTCTTCCATTATGGCTCTCCCATCCAGCAAATATCTCGGCATTTTACGGGTTGCTAGTCTCGTTAGCGCTAATTCTTCCTTATGGATTTGGGCCACAGGAGCAATGGGGTGCACTATGGATACTTCATGCATCCTTACTGATTCTTGCATGCCTTGTTCTTGGCATGATTAGCCGACTCATGTCAGTTTTCTTCAAACGAATGCCAGTTGCTCCATGGCGCAAAATACTCTATCCAATGCCATTTGTTGGTTTCGGGTGTTTCACTTTGTCCGAAGTCGGGTTATTTTCGATTCCTTCCATAATTCCATGGACATTGATTCTACTGCCCGGTCCGCTTTATGTTCATCTTTCATGGGCTCCACGTTGGAGGTTACTATGTATGATTGAAGATGAAGTAGACCCATTCCCTGGAATGGATGTAGAAGAGAAAACAGATGAAATGAGTTCCAAGTCACTCTCTGGCGAGGATGAGCAACTCCTCGAAGTCGTTGAAGAATTCGATTCTGAGGAATGAATCTCAAATGAGGCCAATTTTTTGGCCTGCACCCTCAAATATTCTCAGGACTTCATCGATATCATCTCTTGTCAATCCCGCCGACATTTGAGTTCGAACTCGGGCCTTATCTCTTGCAACCATTGGGAATACAATTGCTCCGGCCATCACACCTTGTTCTAGCATTGCAGCAGAAAGTGCCTTTGCAGTACTAGATTCTCCACACATGACTGGAATGATTGGTGTTGTTGAAACGCCAGTATCAAATCCAAGCGATTGCATTTCACCACGGAAAAATTCGGTATTTTCCCAAAGACGAGCATGGTGTTCTGGCTCATCCATCAATACCTCTACTGCTGCCTTTTGGGCTGCTGCAACACCAGGTGGTTGTGAGCCTGAAAGCAGCCATGAGCGTGAATGATTTAGAGCGTGGGTGCGTACAATCTCCTTGCCGGCAACGATACCGCCTTGGACACCTAGGGCTTTGGAAAATGAGCCGATTTCAAAATCGACTCGTCCTTGCAAACCAAAGTGATCGACAATCCCTCTACCTCCTTCGCCAAGAACTCCTTCCCCATGACAATCGTCAACGTAGACCATCGCATTATGTTCCTCTGCTAAACTTGTAATTTCATCGAGAGGGCTGATGTCACCATCCATCGAAAAGACACCATCAACGATAACCAACTTCCTCTTAGCGTCCTTATTGTCATTGAGAACTGCTTCAAGAGCACCAACGTCATTGTGTGAGAATACACCTCTCTGAGCCTTTGTTAGTCTCACTCCATCGATTATTGAACCGTGGTTTAATTCATCAGAAATAATGATGTCATCCTTGCCGGTAACCAATGTTGGAATGAGGCCAACATTTGCAGTATATCCTGCAGAGTAAATCAATGAAGATTCGACCTTCTTGAAATCCGCAACCTTCCTCTCTGCTTCGAGATGAATGTCCATCGTTCCAGCAATCGCTCTCACCGAGCCACTTCCCGCTCCATATGTGCGTGTAGCTTCAATCGCAGCCTCAACCACACGCGGGTGCGTTGTGAGGTTGAGATAATTATTTGCTGAGAGCATAATAGTTGGTTTTCCATCCATAATACAGCGTGCTGAATTGGACCCCTCAAGTGTTGGAGGTTGCCAAAGTAATGACTGCTCATCCAGCTCCCGGAATCTCGCATCCATCCATGAAAGGTCTCCCGCCATGTTTCGATGAAGCAATAGGGGATAAATGGGGTTTCTGTTCACAACAGAACAGTCATGAAGAGGATAGGGGTGGGCCAGCCATGCGCTTGTCGGGAGTTGTGGCGTCGGGTCTTGGACGTGCGCATGTATTCATGGCGCAGCACCATTATCAGGACCAATTCAAAGCATTGCTCGGGATGACTGCATGGCCTGGAACACTCAATGTCAAGGTAGAAGGCGACCCACTCGAAAAATATCGCAAATTACGAGTTACAGCTGGTCTAGACGAGGGTGAAGAAAGCGAAGCAGATTCATACCGAATCAAAGGATTCGACCGTGATGGAGTATCCTTCGGTGGAGCTACTGCTTTTCTTGCAGTGCTGGAAGCGCATCACCAATCAATAGATTGTGCAATCCTAATTCCTGATTTGACTAGGCACGATGATGTGGTCGAGATTATTGCAGGTATTTTCCTTAGAGAATCCTGCGACCTTGAGGATGGCGATGAAGTCAGTATTTACCTTCGATAAGGTCGAATTGGCGAATAAGAATCTCTTTTTGTTGCTGGCGACACAAATCCTGCCAACGGCGGCTAGAGTGATCGGGTAAGGGAATAATTGCATCCTCACTCTCAATGTCTAGAATATCATCCCATTCTACCGACCACAATATCAGCCAATCCGGTTCCGATAACCCAAGGTCGATTTCAACACCAGGAGTGTCTCTCGCTTCTAGCACTCTTTCAACAGAATGGTATCCGTTACAGATTGCGAGCAGCGCGTTTGCTATTCGGCGAACTTGATTCCAGACAAAGGCCTCACCGATTATTTCGAAACCTACAATGCGTCCTTCACTTGTCCATGGACGACACGACTCAACGACTCTTTGAGTAGTACGCCCAGGCTCCCGACGGCAGAAATTAGCCCAATCATGTTCACCTTCGAATAACGCGCACCAATTAATGAAATCATCAAGAGATGGCTCAACCCATCCCTCCATACATTCCATTCGGTATCGGTATGTGCGGCGTAATGCCCGACGTGGACTCCAATCATCGGCTACGCGCCTAGCATCGATTAATGCAATACTATCGGGGATTTGATGTCCTACTGCTTTGATGAATCCACTTTCCCCCATTGCATTCCATCGATTCTCATCGATGTCGATATAACCGCCATTCAATCGAACATGAACGCCGGAATCGGTTCTGCTTGCCATGGCGACAGGAATTCGCTCATTTGTCCATTTGAGTTTCTTTTTGAAAACATGCATGAATGCTCCTTGAACAGTGGGAACATCCGGTTGAACTTGACTACCGTGAAAACAATCACCATAATGGCCGAAACGGAAGGCGATGCGCGCCTTCCCCACAAGTATCACCTCACTCAGAGGTTAGAGTTTCGACAGCGGTTTCTGAATCAAATCCAAGACCGCCTACCGCCCAAATTAGCGCCTGCTTCATCCATGGTTGGATCATCGGATTGTTTCGACCCTGTCCGACCCTTTCGATGGCTTCAACGATTAGTCTACTCGCTTCGAATAGTGTATCGTCGACTGGAATTTCATTTAGGTCTGCCATCTTTTCAAGACGCTGGTATTCCTTGATTGCCATTGGAATTCTTCCACAATCAAGGCAGAAATTTGCAAACGAAGAAACGTACTCAAGATTCTCTTCATCGAGTTCCATCGCTTTCTTGTATGAACGCATTACAAGAGCCGCAGGTATATCTTCAGACATGTCAATACTCATTCGCATGAAAGCGGCTTCTGCCCAGCCGTAATGGGCAACTGCATTATCAGGAGATTCTTCTTTCGCCTTCTCAAATAGTCCGATTGCATCATCAAATGCCCCTGCTGAAAGGGCCATGCCCGCTTGCTGAATCAGGTCGCTCATATTCCATCCCTATAGGGATGGGTTCTTGAATCCTACGAATCAATCTTCACCAGCAATTTGCTCCTTCAACTCTGTAAGGATGCCTGATTGGCTGTGGCGCTGATGCATTACATTGAGTAACTGCTCGATGTCTTTCCACTTGGAAATACTGAAGAAGCAATATCGAGGATCTGGTAATTCGACTTTCCTTGTTCTCTGATATGTTAGGAATGCAAATGTCTTGACGAAGAAGCTCTTCGTCATCTGAGTCTCCAACATACTATCGCTCCCACCACCAATAGAAGTAGAAGGCGCTGCGCCTGCTGAAACTCCCATCGATTCTTCTCCAATGTTTAGTTGAGAACCCGTGTCACATAGGATTGTATTATACCCCAAAATCCCGCCCATTAAGGTGCGTTGTGTTCTTACTTCGTTGATGTTGTCAAATAGAATTCTACGGCCGTCTCCTGGGATGATTAGATGTTGGGTAAATATGACTCTGTGGTTAGTAATCGCATAATGGAAACTGCGTTGATAAACCACTACTAAGGCCACAAATAACGCAGAAGAAATTATTCCCATTAACATGAATGGATACTCTTCAAATCCGGGCAGATATCCATCGGGCTCTCCAAATATCCACGCGATAATAGTATCATCGAGCCAGAGGGCCACAGGTAAGAATGTCCAAATTAGGAGATAACTAGTAACCCATCCTCCACTGGTACTACCATTCATCATTCGGTTAAACCATGTCAAGAGGAACATCACTAAGACGAATCCGAAAACACCGGTATGATCAATGAGGAAAATCATTAGGTCGTAGACAAAATTTGAATCTTCGCTTGGATTCAATAATAAGTCGGCAATATTACTGAAAATAAAGTGCGTTAAGAACATCAATGCCCCAACTACATACAAACTAAGGAAGGCAAATGCCGACGGTTTGATTTCTTTTAGAATTTCTTCGTCAGCAGTAAGTCGGAATTTTTTGCGTAGAGTCTCATTGCCTTTTGTCGCCTCAGGCGCCGCTTTATCAATTGCAGGTGCATCAGATACTTCTTCTTCAGCAACTTCTTCTCCAGCCGGTGCCGGAGTCTCTTCGTCGGACATAATCATCATCCCTAATTACCTACAATACTTGGTCGATGATGAACCTTCCCCTATTTGGGACATTAGTGAAGTAATCCCCAAGAGTGCTCTGCATTACCATGTATTGTTCCCCAATTACTTCTTGTACGGCAACTAATTTCGTCGTCAATCCACAACTTTGTTGTTTCAATTGGGTATTCATTGTAGGTGAGATGTGAGGTTAATCCACCCCACGTAGGTTGGTCAAAAGTCCAGTGTGCTCTACTAACTGCTGTTGCTTCGATTCTGATTTCAGTCAAACCATTCCACATGTGTACATAGAAAATCGGGTGCCCATTTTCACCGAGTTTCCGTTCGACTTTGACCTGTTCAAAGCGCTCTGTTCTACCTCGCGAAGCATCATGAAAAAGTCCACCTTGCGAGAGAGGAAGATGCGTGATATCGCGTTTCTTCCATGGGCGAGAATCCCTTGCAGTCATCGTTGGTGAGACATGGGGCACGAACCAATCGATATATGATCCATCATCAAGATGTAACATCCCCCAAAACCATGGAACCGATGGTGCTTGAACGCAGACTTTCTGGAAATATGCCGTTCCAGTAGCAGGCTTGCCATCAATTGTACCAGATGCCAAAGTACCATGTAGGCGCGTAATATCATAACCCATTCCACCTGCATATTCTGCATTAGCTTCTTTTATCGTTGACATCGCACGATTCCAAGGCTTCATTTTCAAATCAAAATCAGCGTATTCGGTTTCCAATCTTAGCCAGAAATGTGAGTTGTCAGGCGCAAGCCCCATCGAGTATTCTCGTTCAGTAGTAGATGCGACCATACCGCCAGTCTTAGCAGGCCATTCGGGGTGAGTTTCAGGCAGAACAATTATTCTGCTTTCCTCCAAAATAAGAGGTTCAATCATCTTCTCTCCATCGAACCACCATGCGGCTACCATTCCATCCATGGCAATTCCTCCATCCTCATCTATTCCCGGCCGCCCCTGAGGAGCCCATGGATGTCCATTTACTTCGACAAGGGGGTTGTCTTTTGTTGACCAGAGTACCATTAATTGCCTGCCTGCTGGTTGATTTTCATCACCATCAAGCATTACTAGCCACCACCACCAATCCCATGTTAAATGATGAATTGGTTCAAACTTCTGTAATTTCCACAGGCTTGACAAATCTCCAGCAAATGAAGAGAGTTTTTCCATCAATCCACTTCCTTGCCCTTGAATATTGCCTGTCCAATAAACCAGGTCACTGCAGCTTGAACAATTAGAATTAATGTTGAAAGAATAAAGGAAAGCCAATTGCTTATTCCCAACCCAGGATTACCGGTGAAAGCAGATAGTGGTTCTGCGCCGGGTAATGGTTCATTTTCACTAAAACCAGACCACCAATCCATATTTTCGTGACCTCCACCCCACAGTCCCATTGTGATCAATGTGTTATTGTCTGCCCACGCCATTGCCACTCCAGAGTCGACAATAGTCAGGCCCCAGCCAATGACCGAGAAGTGCTGAATCGGTGAATCTCCTCCACTGAAGAGGGCTACAAAGGCCATCCCAAGTTCCCAAACTGCGAAAATAATCGAAAGTACGACTCCATTTTTCCATAGAATTCCGAAGGTGCAGAATATCATTCCATAGACCAAGGTCACCATCATTGTCGCCCAGGCTATCGACATCCAAACTCCAATATCCGCCCATCTGAAGAATCCATCACCAGGCCCCATCAACCCTGTGAAAACGCATAATAGCGTACATATCACTATGATATATGGCCAGACAATTCCAAGGTATCCAATGATTCTGTAAAGCAATATTTCTCCACGTGCGATTGGCTTAGCCAACATGTAGTGCATTGTTCCGCTACTCATCTCTTCACGCACAAGCCCAGTTGCGAGGAATAAGGGCAAGAAGATTCCAAGCAAATATACAATCCCGAATTTCCCAATTCCCAAGATGAATGCTCTGTGGCCTGCTTCCTTGACATATTTTTCCTCGTCAGGGTCTTCGTCAACTCCTATGTCGCCTTCAATAACCCATTCTTCGCTTATAGCATTCCAAACTATTTTGATGTCGCATTCGATATTATTGTCATTAGTATCTCGTTGACTTACCGTAGTTCGATTAGTACAATCGCCATCATCATCAAAACCAACACTCGAATTGTATGCACCTAAGTTGTCCCAATCAAAGTCATCCTCATTGAAGAGCCCATCATTATCGTTGTCAATTGCTTCTACCTCGCTGTTCATCGCTTCAGCGTAGAATAAGAGCATGAGGAAAAGGGCGAGGAATGCTGCAATCATTATCGCCCAAGTTGAAACTCTTGTACGATACTGGCGCATTGTAAACTCGGAAATAGCGGTGGCCTTCCTATCGAGTTTGGACCAAATAGTATCCATTTTACTACTCATCAAAACCCTCCTGTAAGATAACGTAGAATCGATTGAAGGTCATCATCTGGATTGTCAATGCCGGTCACTTGATGTCCATTTTGTACAATAATATCTGGTAGTTGTTGATGTACTACACCAAGATGCCTTGTCTCTATCAGAAGTTTACCATCACTGACAAAATGCAGACCAGTTACTTCATCGATATCCATGATACTCTTTGCAACATCCTTGGGTTTATTGCATTCTAGCAGTATTTTGTGAGGATGTTGATCCAACATTTCTCTAATCGCATGCGAGTTGCCAAGTGCAACAACTCGGCCACGATGCAGGATGACAATCTGTTCGGTAATCCTCTCGATTTCATGGAGGATATGACTGCTGACAAGAACGGTTCTCCCCATCCTTCCCAATTCCTTGATTACATTCATTATCGTAGTTCTAGCCAAGGGGTCGCAGCCTTGTAGTGGCTCATCGAGAATTATTAGATCAGGGTCATTTACCAATGCGTGAGCGATTTTTACTCGCTGACGCATACCCTTTGAATACTGGCCGATTTTTTTGTGCATCACATCTTTTAAATCCACGAAATCGAGGACACGAGTCGCCTCAACTTTTGCTTCATCTCTAGTTAGGCCGTACAGTCGGGCAAATGTCACAACGAAGTCAAAAGCAGTCATCCAATCGTGCAATTTTTCATGCTCTGGCACAAATCCGACCCTAGAATATGGAGCAGAATTACGCCAAGGGTCCGTGCCAAATAGTCTAACGGCACCTGAACTAGCTCTCAATTTGCCCATCAGGAGTTTGAAGAGTGTAGATTTTCCAGCACCATTCATGCCAAGAATTCCTGTGACTCCTCCGCTAATTCCTAGGGAAACGCCGTTCAATGCATTGATTCGACCATATTGTTTTGAAACTCGGTCGAGCATCACCACTGGTGCTTTGACATCCGGAGTCCACTCTTTGGTTTCTGCATGACCATGCTGGTCGAGATCAGGCATCATTCACGTGTCACCTCCAATGTGGAAACTCGCGTAGCAAGCAAGTAAAGTGCAATACCGTTGATGATAATTACCGATGCTAGACTCCATGTCCATGAGAGTTCACCATAACTTGAGTCAATACCCATTATCGCCTGACAAACATGGGCGACAGAGTCGTAAGGAGATATCACATAGAGAGTGCTTTTATCGAATAAGCCATTGATAATGGCTGCCATAGTTTTGGTTCCCATCAGAATTGCAATCAGTCCAATAGCAGGGAAAAATCGTCCCCGAGAAATACTCGAAAGGGCTAGTCCTATCGAAGTATATGTGAATGAAAGGAGAATCCCACATAGGAATGCTCCGAGGAACATCGGGAAAGTATCGATTATCCACGACCATCCTCTACCCATTACTAGAACTTCGGAAAAATAGTAGAGTGCAAGTGTGCCATCGATGATTAAGAATAGAATTATGGCTATTGAAAGGAATTTCATCGAGGCATAGTCGAATCTTGAAATCGGCCTACTGAAGTACAAAGCACTAGTTCCATGTGCTCTGTCCTCGGAGATCATCCCACCGACGAGAAGAGCAGCTACCACCGGGAAGTATAGGATATTACGTGGCCAAAATCCCAACACGTGGCCATACAAATTATTTCGATTGACCCCGAACATGTCGTACAGTTCTGTACTGCCGACTAGACTAGCCAATAGTGCGAGTGCAATATCGGTACAAGAGGCTAGGATTACAAAGAAAATAAACAGCCTTGTGGGAATCCCCCATGGTCTATGTCCTTTGCGAAAAATTCCCAGAACATGGTGCCGAAGGATAGCCCAATTACGCATCCACCGGGGATTTAGTGTTCCATTCCAGGGTTGGTAATTCTGCTCAAAAACTTGTCCTTGTGGTAAGGATGCAACTGCTGCAACTCCTTCACTCTCTCCTTCATCCGATGACCAAGCAGCCGTCATTTTCGACTTGCCAGTCACAGGTGTTTCCGTAGAGAATGTATCATTCTCTTTGGACTCTACCGGTTCAAACGGGGTCTCAGGACTTTCACTCATCAGAGAACCCCCTTGAGAAGGTCATCACTACTTTTGACCTCATGCCCTAACCTTTCCATGATGACGAGAAATAAGTCCTCTAGGCTTGCTTCGTGGTCGTGCATCCTTCTAACTTGCGAGCCTGCTTTACTTGCAGCCAACAAGATGTCACTATAGCTCTCATCACCACGGTGTTTGATACGCATTACTCTACCTTCGCGGCGAACATCCATTCCTGAACCCTTGAGTTCTTCTTCCATATTCGATGCATGCCCCCACACGTGAACTTCGATTTCTTTATCGATTGCTTTGAGGTCTTCAATACGGCCCTGTGCGGCGAGTTTGCCTTTGTGAAGGAGAACGATATCCGAGCATACTCTCTCTACATCTTCCATCAAATGGGAAGCCATTAGAACAGAGCGCTGCCCAGAATCAACAGTTGTTTGAAGCGTGTTAAGCATGAAATTTCTCGCATGCGCATCGAGACCATTTGATGGTTCGTCAGCGATTATCAATTCTGGATCGTGAATTAGTGCACAAGCTAATTTCGTAGCCTGTTTCATACCGGTTGAGAAGGTCGAAACTTGGCGATAGCGTTGCTCTCCTAAGCCCACATACTCTAGCGCTTGGTGGGCACGGTTGAGTGCTACAGTGGGGTTCATTCCAAGTAATTCACCACTGTATCTAACCTGATGAATTGCTTCCATATTTGGGTTGAGTGCATCATATTCAGGCATATATCCTGAGCGTTGCCTAATCTGGTCCCCTTGAGTTCTGATATCAAGTCCCAGGACATGTCCATCGCCTGAGGTGATTTGGATTAGTCCAAGGATAGTTTTGATGAAAGTGGATTTCCCTGCACCGTTTGGCCCGAGTAATCCAGTTGCACCTGATTTAATTTCTATGTCTAGGGCATCGAGTGCCACATGGGGGCCATACGACTTGGTTAGACCTGTGGAACTAATCACAAGGTCCTCTACCATAGCGTTGACAGAAAGAGAACAGCCCTTGAACATGCCCCTTTCAGGGGCAACCAATACCCTCTCTGACACGAACTGCAATACCTTTCGAGAAGGTTGCCATTTCCGATGGCATTGAAGTCGCCCTTCCAACTGCAACTAATTTCCCACTTGAATTCACAATAAGAACGGTTTCATCAGGACGTGTCCATGGGTCACATGCAAGGATGAAACCGTGCATAACATTTCGGCCCTGACCAACGAATGGGACAGCATCTTCATCGATAACAACAAATGCTAAACCCTCTCCAATATTCTCATCAATTGCACTGGTTTCGAAGCCTTTTGGAAGAGGTAATTTGCGAATAGAATGTGCCCATTTTGCGCCTTCGATTGTATATGAAATTCCGCCTTCTCCAAGACGCGGGGAAAAAATATGGCGCCCATCGGAAGTGATGACATTGCGAATTCTTCCAGTACGACTCATTGCAAAACTGGCATCTTCCATGATTTTGTCAGCTTGTTCTTTTGAGATATTACTGAGTACGCATAACTTGTCAATAGCCTGTTTAGTTTTCACTGCATCTTGGTCTCTATCACTAGGTTCGAGTTCAAGCATTGCAAAGGCTCTAGCGTGAAGGCCTTCAGTTTCAGAAATATCGAGTGTGATAAGCCGGCGATGTTCAATTCCAAACCTTTCTAATTCCCGTGTAATCCATGCGTGATCAGGTTTACGTTTCCACAACCAATCTGGACCGTCTATGTGGGCCCAGGGATTTAGGTCTTCAAGCGACCAAGGAATAAGTCCCAGTGGGGTTAGTACCATGATTTCAAGTTCGGTGTTTACAATCCTATCAACCAGTTCTCCAACACGTTCACGCCAAGGAGGTGAAGCACCATGCAATACCAGAACATCACCGCTTTTGCTGGAATTCCAACGGGCAAATATTCTGCGGCGTGCCATCTCTACATGTGGGCGTTCATGGGTATCTTGGCTCCCCCATGATTCAGAACCACCTCGAGGGGTAGTTTGAGATTGTACAAGCCAATTCCAGTTTTCTTCCCACCTACCTTTATGCTTGCCAGTTTCTTTGCTTGAAGAGATTTCATCTAAGATTAGGGGTTCAATATCCGATAAAGAAGGGTTGGTTACCAGCCAGAGAAAAGCCTCACGGAGTCGAGGATGTTCGTGGCTTCTGCGCTCTGCTAGGCGCCAAATGTTTCCATCTCTTACCGCTTGCCTGCAACGACTCAATTCTTGTAAGGTAACTTCGAGGTTAAAGTGCGCTAGCAGAGTCGTTCTTTCTTCCTTTGACATTGCTCGAACTTCAGCAGGAGTATGATTCACAACTGATGGTACAAGAATTGGCCATTCGGTCAACTCATCGATTCTTTCGGTACCCCAAGGAGTAAGCAACCGACCATCGCGCGCAAATAATGCATACGCTGCCGAATCGAAGAGGTCAGCACCTAACGCGACAAGCATTGGGAAGAGCATCGGGTGACCACATCCGAAGATGTGAACCGGGCGACTAGGGTTGAGATTTGATTTGCTAGCAAGAATGATTTTTGCAAGCTCCTTGTACCTCTGTTGCTCCATAACTGGTACAATTCCACCAATTGGGTGTATTGCAAATCCAAATTCGCTCATTGCACGAGCACTTTTGGATCTAAGTTCAGGAAATATTCCACCTTGGATTGGTCCATTAAGCATCACATTACCAGCGGCGGCAAGTGAAATTTCAGCCCGATTTATGGTTTCATCAACCGCTGCTTCAACTTGGGTGAAGGTCATATCAGGGCGACTGAAAACATCGAGCATTGTTGCGATATCAACTCCGATTTCACGTTGAAAGTTTACGATCTCATCTACACCAACTTCAACATCGCCATAAACATAGGATTGGAATGTCCCTGAATCGGTCATTATAACTCCAGGGAAATCGATTAATTCATGCACTCCTTTCTCAAGTGCAACTTCTTTGAGGTGGTCGTGTTTCCAAATGACATACGAATTGGTAATCAAGGCCTCAATTCCATATTTATCATACATTTCACGTGGTTCAATTGTACGAATATTGGGATTTACTACTGGTAGCAAACAAGGGGTTTGTAGAACGCCGTGTGAAGTGTGTAGGCGTCCTAATCTAGCTTGGCCATCACGGACTGTTATTTCGAAGCGCCCAAGGTCCTTTTCGCGACCTGGTTTTGGGTCAGGCCGACCACCATCGAGCCACTTCATGAGTCAGGCCTGACCGAGTGGCGGTAATCAAGCCTGTTATCGGAATTTATCTTGGAAATCATTCAGACAAATTCTACATTTCCGTGAGCAAGAACAAATTCTCGCCCGAGGTCATCGAATGTATCGAGTAGACTGGATGAGAATCTAACCCGTGCAATTTCAGCATCTGCTTCAAGGTCAGAACGAACTCCTTGAAGGGTGCCGGGGGCAGCTCCGCAAGAAAGGCATGCCCCAGTGAGGTCCAATACTAAATCAAGACCATCATCACTGGTATTCGCCTCAACCACAGCAATACCACCACCATGCCCGTCCAGTGCAGCTCTTACTTGGCCTAATCTCGCAAGAAGGGCAGGAACAATATCCTCTAAATCGTGTAGTGACATATTTCTAAGCCGCTCATCTTCTACGACATCGCTTGTTTCTGCGATACGTCGTTCAGCCTCATCTGCCATTGCAGCAGCGGCTTCCAAACGATATCTCTCAAGGATCTCGTCGTTCATAACCTAATGCGGGGGCTTGAGTGGTTTGAACCCTCCCTACGGGAGGGAATCAACAATGCTGTTGTTGATAAGGGGGTGTTGTCAGGGAGTAACATGGAGGAAGAGGTACTTCGCATAGCGGGCTTGCACGTTAGCGTTGATGGTACAGAGATTATCAAAGGTCTCGACCTTTCAATATCCATAGGTGAAATCCACGTAATTATGGGTAGAAACGGTGCAGGTAAGTCCACTCTTGCAAATGTGATTATGGGTCACCCCGCCTATGAAATTACTTCAGGAACCATCCATTATCGCGGTCAACCTCTTGAGGAATTAGAGGTATTTGAGAGAGCGAGAGCAGGTATGTTCCTTTCTTTCCAATATCCCTTAGTAATTCCTGGTGTGCAAGTAGGAACATTTCTGCGTAAGTCCGTACAGGCAGTCCGTGGTGAAAAAGCACCTACTGCGCGAGAATTTAGGACGGAACTCAAGACGCATATGGAGGCAATGGGCATGGAACGTTCATTCTTAGCGCGCTATGTAAATGATGGATTTAGCGGCGGCGAGAAAAAGCGTCTAGAAATGTTGCAAATGCTACTTCTTACCCCTCAACTTGCTTTACTTGATGAGACGGATTCAGGCCTCGATATCGATGCCCTAAAGGTCGTAGCAACTGGAATCAATTCGATTGCACCCGAGGCTGGTTGCCTCTTAATTACTCATTATCAGAGAATGCTCGAACATGTCAAACCCGATTATGTACACGTCATGATTGACGGATGTATTGTCAAAACAGGTGGGGCTGAATTAGCTGGTGAATTGGAAGAAAGAGGCTATGAATGGCTGGAAACCGCGGGGTGAAGTAATGGTCGGTGATACAGCACGTGATGCGGTAGGTGATTACCAATACGGATTCCACGACCCGGAAAATGCAACGATTAGGTTTGACAAGGGTCTATCTGAGCAAGTAGTCCGTGATATTTCAGAACTCAAAGGTGAGCCAGAGTGGATGTGCGAACTTCGAGTGAAAGCCTACAAAAGATTTGTTGAAATGCCAATGCCAACTTGGGGAAATTGTGACATTCTTGAACAAATCGACTTTGATTCTGTAATTTACTTCCTTCGCTCGAGTGAAGGGACTGAAAAGGACTGGGACGATGTTCCA
>Ga0208639_1001051_pt1 | contig 18810 bp, 21 predicted proteins | sample ETNtaG_33_FD_185772 | JGI IMG/M metagenome (GOLD analysis project Ga0208639, IMG submission 185772) | Marine microbial and viral communities from oxygen minimum zone, Eastern Pacific Ocean - ETNP201310SV76 (SPAdes) (version 2) | ecosystem: Environmental > Aquatic > Marine > Oceanic ...
GCTTTAGACAAACCCCATCTTGCAGCTAAACGATGTATATGAGTATCAACAGGGAAAGCAGGGATACCATACCACTGAGACATAAGAACACTAGCTGTTTTATGTCCAACTCCTGGCAAGCTTTCAAGAAAATCCCAATCTGATCTAATACCACCTTCAGAAATTAATTGTTTTGACATTTTTTTAAGATTTTTTGCTTTAGTTGGTGCTAAACCAATTTCTCGAATTAAATTTTCAATAGTTTTAACACTCAACTTAGACATTGATTTAGGATTATCAGCCTTATTAAATAAATTTGGTGTAACCTGATTTACTTTTTTATCAGTTGTTTGAGCTGATAGCATCACAGCGACAAGCAAAGTAAAAGAATCTTTATGAATAAGTGGTATTGGTGTTTGTGGATATAATTTATCTAAAATATCAGCAATTTTCGTAGCTTTATCAAAACGATTCATTAGATAATTAATTAAAACTATTTAGATTTTTCAATATTCTTTATTTTTTTCCTATCAGAATTTTTAGGTTTTCTTTTAATACCATATTTTTGTCTAATTTCTCTTCTTCTTTCAGAATATAAAGACTTTATATTCTTCATATCTTGATCTCTTTGATGTTTATATGGTTCAATTTTCCTTTTAAAATCTTGTATAATGATTTCTCTATCGTTCTTAAATTGCTCCATTAACTTATTCATCTCATATTGATAATCAGGATTATTAACATGCATATCTTCATTAGACCATTTTTCTAAATCATGGTCAGCTGTATTATTTATCTTACTTTTCTTATCTTTAGTTTTAATAGATTCTACATTCATTAATTTAGATTTATTAGGTACAGTGTTAATATCTTTAGATTTAATAGTTTCCCTTGAAAATAATGAACTTAATAAAATAGATAAAATTATAAAATTATACTTCATAAAATGCCTCGTTTTAATTAATTAATTATATAAATATAATATAAATGTTATTAAAAAAAAAGAAACTCCTGTTAAGGAGTTTCTTTTATATCAATATTTCAAGGTTTATGAGGAGTAAGAAGAGGATTACATGATATATTTATTTCTTACAACTAAAAGTTAATTATAATAATATTATAAAAGTTTGATTTAAATCACTTATTACTATATACCTAAATATTTTTTAACTTTTGATTCTATTGATTTACGTAAAGTTAAATTTTCTTTTAATAATAATCTTAAATTTTCTCTTCCTTGAGCAATTTTTTCATTATCATATGAAAACCATGAACCAGATTGAAGTAAAATATCACCTAACAATGCATTTTCTATCAAATCACCTTCATAAGATATTCCTAATCCATAGATAATATCAAATTCTACCTTTGTAAATGGTGGAGCTAATTTATTTTTTGCGACTTTAACAATTGTTCTATTACCGATAACTCTTTCTCCATCTTTTAATTGACCTTTACGTCTTATTTCTAATCTTAGTGAAGAATAAAACTTTAACGCATTACCTCCAGTTGTAGTTTCAGGACTACCAAACATAATACCTATTTTATGACGAATTTGATTAATAAAAACAACACAAGTTTTTGATTTACTTACAACACCTGTTAATTTTCTCATTGCTTGAGACATTAATCTTGCATGCAAACCCATATGTGAATCACCCATTTCACCATCAAGCTCAGCTTTTGGAACTAATGCAGCAACAGAATCAATAACTAATATATCAAGTTCACCACTTCTAATTAATGCCTCTGCTATTTCAAGAGCTTGTTCACCATCGTCTGGCTGAGATATTAATAAATTATTTGTATCAACACCTAAATTCTTAGCATATGTTGGATCAAGTGCATGTTCGACATCAATAAATGCTGCTGTTCCTTTATTTTTTTGAGCTTCAGCAATACAATGTAATGTTAACGTGGTTTTACCAGATGATTCTGGACCATATATTTCAACTATTCGACCTTTTGGCAATCCTCCAATTCCAAGAGCTGTATTTAAAGAAATTGAACCTGTTGAGATAACTTCAATATTTTTAATATTTTTTTTACTATCACCTAATCTCATAATTGCATTAGGATCTTTTGTTTGTTTTCTAATTTGCTCAATAACTAAATTTAAATTATCATTTTTTTTCTTATCAGCCATTATTTCTCCGGTTTAATTATATTCTCTAAATACTCCCAAAACTTGCCCTTGTATATACAATTGATCTTCAGTAGAAACATAAATTGTATTATACTTACTATTTCTTGGATGTAGTTCTACACCATTTTTCCCAAGATAATATCTTTTTAATGTTGCCTCACCATTTAATATTGCAACTACAGTATCTCCAGCTCTTGCTATTTGTGATTTTTTTACTACTATATAATCTCCATCTAATATTCCATCATCAATCATTGAATTACCATCTACTTTTAATACATAATTTTCGTCATTTATATATTTACTTGGAACATCAACATATTCAACATTATCAAAAACTTCAATAGGCATTCCTGCTGCAACTAATCCTAACATTGGTAATTTATTATTAATATTTTTTTCTAAAAGTGATAATGCTCTTTTTCCATTTGAACCTTTTATTCTTTTAATTAATCCCTCTTTTTCCAATTCAACTATATACCAATTGATTGTTCCAAGAGAACTGAATTTTAACCCCTTCATTATTTCTACAAATGTTGGAGGTCTATCATTTCTCGCTATAAATGATCTAATAAAATCTAAAAAATTTTGCTTCTTTGGTGACAACATTTTAATACCTCGTAAGTTACTCGTAAGTAATATTAATACAATTAATTAATAAGATGCAAATATTTTATTTATTTATTTAAAAACTTTTTTTTAAGAAGGGAAAGACATACATAAACTGTAATTTTTCTATTTATTTCTCGTTTATCTGAAAATGTAAATTCCTTACATTTTGTTTCTTTTTTTGTTGAAATTGATACATAAACTCGGCCTACTGGTTTATTTTCACTTCCACCATCTGGCCCTGCTATTCCAGTTGTTGATATTCCATAAGTACTATCATATTTTTTTCTAATATTTTCAGACATTAATGATGCAACTTCCTTACTTACTGCACCATATTTTTCTATTATATTTTTATCAATACTCAACTCATCAATTTTTATTTGATTACTATACGCAATAATTCCACCTTTAAAATATTTGGAACTTCCGGTAACATCTGTTATAATTTTTGCCAAATACCCCCCGGTACATGATTCAGCAACAGACAATGTATTTCTATCTTTTATAAGTATATTCCCTACGACTTCATTCAATTTATCATTATCATAGCCATAAATATATTTAGATATTTTTGATTCAATTAAAATTTTAAATTTCAAAAAATCTTTCATTGAAACACTATTATTAACCACACTTAATCTAATCTTTACTCCTGAATATTCTGGTAAAAATGAAACTTTAATATTATCTGTATATTTATCAATAATCTGCTTTAGCTTGCTATATAGTAAACTCTCATAAATGCCAGAAGTTAAAATTGTGATAGTTGTATTATCTTTTTTGAATAAAGGATCTATATAATTTGGTAATATTTGATTAACTAATATATTTTTCATTTCTATAGGTACTCCTGGAAGAACAAAAAAAGAGATGCCTTTATATTTAAAATGCATAGATAATGCTGTTCCAATATCATTAATAACTGGTTCACTTATATCTAAAATTTCAGATTGAGATTTTAAATTATCTATTTTTTTGTTTGAATATACTTTTAATAATTTTTTATAATGCTGCTTGCAAATTTTTAATTTACAATTAAAATATTTACACAATACTTTTTTTGTTAAATCATCATGAGTGGGACCTAAGCCACCCGTTAAAAAAATATAGCTTATATTTCTATCTATTAAGTAATCTAGATTATCTGAAATTGAGTCTAAGTCATCTCCGACTACACATATATTAGAAACATCTAAATCTTTATATTTTTTTAATTTTAAAGCTATAAAATTAGAATTAGTGTCAATGGTATATCCACTTATCAATTCATCTCCAATTGTAATAATACCAACGTTCATAAAAATAAAACACTATTTAATATTATTGCCGTAAATAATCCTGCTAATATATCATCAGCAAGAATACCAATTCCATATTTTAAATTTTGAACATTATATATTATTGATGGCTTAAGTATATCAAAAACTCTAAATATAATAAATGCTAATAAATAAAAAGATAACTGCTTAGGTAACATAAACAATGAAATAGACATTCCGATAACCTCATCTATTACAATATAAGATGGATCTTCTATATCAGATTGGATTGAATGGATATAACAAAGATATAAAGATAGAAATAATAAAATTAAAATAATTGATAACTGGACAAATAAATTAGAGGGTATAAAAAACCACAGTAACATTGTAAAAATACTAGCAACAGTTCCTGGCGCAAATTTAATATATCCGACAAAAAAGAAAGTAATAATACTCTTATAAATAAAATTCATTTTTTAGCTGGAAATATATAAGAAAAAGCTGAAAACAAAGATAGTAATACTGAGAATAAAACCATATAATATAAATATTGATTATCAACAATATAACTAGGTTCTACGATATGTAAAATTAAAATTAGATGGATAATAACAATTTGAATTAATGTTTTTCTTTTAGCAATAAAACTTGTCTGAAATGAAGAGGAGATGCTTAATCTGTAATATCTTAACATTGTCACTAAAACATCCCTTAAAACAATTAAAAAAACCATCCAAAAAGGTATTATACTAGGATACAATATTGATAAAACTATAAAAGATGATATTACTAAGAATTTATCTGATATAGGATCTATGTTTTTCCCGAAATTTGAAACAAAATCATACTTTCTTGCAATATACCCATCGAGAAAATCACTTAATGAAGCAAGAAAGAATATTTTTAGAGAAATCAATTTAAAAAACAATGTATTTTGAAACATTGCAATTATAAATATGGGCGTTAATACAATTCTGAATAAAGATAAATAATTAGGAATATATCTATATTTTAAAAACACTAAATTTCCACCCTATCATTTATTGAATGAGACAAAGTAACTTCATCAACAAACTCTAAACTGGTACCAACTGGAACGCCCCTTGCAAGACGAGAGACTTTAATATCTTCCTTTTTAATAACATCTGATAAATATATTGTAGTTATATCTCCATCATGAGATGGCTCAATAGCTATAACAACCTCATTGATAGCTCCTAAACGCTGAGATAACATATTAATATTTAATTTTTCTGGCGTTATTCCATCAAAGGGAGATATAAGGCCACCTAAAACATGATAAAGGCCTTTAAAGCCTGATTTCTCTATTAAAAAAACATCCGTAGGGTCTTTAACAATACAGAGTAAATCTTTTATTCTATTTTCATTATTACATATATGACATTCATCCTCAGTAAAACAATTACAAATTTTACAAGTAGAAATTGAATCTTTTAAATTAACTAAAGCATTTGAGAACCCCACAGTTTCTTCTTTACTTGAGTTAAGAATAAAAATTGAAAGCCTTTCAGCAGTTTTCTTTCCAATTCCAGGAAGTTTTGAAAATCTTAATATTAATTCTTTTAAAGTGTTAGGATATACACTCATTAAAAACCAGGGATATTTGGCATACCACCAGTTACAGATTTCATTTTTTCAGCAGATTCTTTTTCTGCATTATCAAAGGCATTTTTCATCGCAGCTAAAATCAAATCTTCTACCATATCTTTATCTTCTGATAATATGCTATCATCTACAAATACAGATTGAGGTTCTTTTTTTCCATTAATAACAATTTTAACAATTCCACCACCTGACTGACCTTCTATTTTTAAATTTTCCAACTCTTCCTGGACTCTCTTCATATCCTTTTGCATTTTTTGTGCTTGTTTATATATATTTGACATTCCTTTAAACATAAATACTCCCTTACTTTATTAATTCTCCTTCAAATTCATTTAATACATCCATAAATAATGGGTGATCCTTATCGATAGAATCTTTTTTTTGAACAGATTGAATTTTTTGTGAATTTTTATTTTTTTTTAATAATAATTCTAAAGATAAATTAACATTGAAATATTTATTAATGCTATCTTCAATTAAACTAGTATCATTCAATAAATTTTTAAACATAAATTCATTCAAATCACAAACTTGAATAATTATCTTTTTTGAAGTTAATTCTTTAATTTCAACTTTTTCTAAGGAATGAATAATGTTACTTTTAGTTAATGATGATAAAATATTACTCCACTCATCAGAAACATGCTTAATACTTAATTCTTTATCAATTTTATCTTCTTCATTATTTTTTATTAAATCTTTATCAGTTTTATTGCTATCTATTTCTTTATTTTTAATTTTTGCAGAATTTTTATCTAATAGATTTACCGATTCAATATGATTTTTTTCAACCTCAATATCTTTAGAAATATCTTCTTCAATATTTTTCAAACTTTTATCAACTATTTGATTTTTTTTTGATTTTTTTTTATTATCAATTAATTCTTTTTTATTAGAATCTTCCTGAAAAATACTATTTTTTTTTATGTTAGAAAAAAATTTATTAATATCTACTGATTTATCTAAATATGAAAGTTTCAACAATAAACTTTCCATAGCAATTCTTGGTTGAGAAATTTGCCTTAAAGATGATTGGAATTTCAAACAAATCTCCATAATTCTCAATAAATCAATTTCTTCAAGCTCAATATTATAAGAACAATATTTTTTATAAAAATTAGTATATTTTTTATTTTCTTTTAATGAATTAGCCAAAATACATTTATTAAGAAATTTATTTAATCCATCAATAAAATCATAAAGTGAAATTCCAGATGCTATTATTTTATCAAATAATTGAAATAATTCAGCGCTATTTCTTGAAGATACTAAGGATAAAATTTTAAAATAATTCTGGTCCAAAACAAGGCCCAAAGGAGAAGATATTTTATTAATTGTAATATTATTATCACATATACAAATCATCTGATCTAAAACACTTAATGCATCTCTCATACTTCCATCTGATTTTTCTGATATTTTAGTTATACTTTCATCATCAAATTTTATTTTTTCTGACTTCAATACAAATTTTAGATGCTCCTCAATACAATTTAATGATAGTCTATTAAAATCATAACGCTGAGTTCGTGATAAAATTGTTTCAGGCATTTTATATAATTCTGTTGTTGCAAATATAAAAATTACATGACTTGGGGGCTCTTCTAATGTTTTTAGCAAAGCATTAAAAGCTTCTTTTGTAAGCATATGAGCTTCATCAATTATATAAATTTTATATTTACCATTAGCAGGGGCATAATTTACACTTTCTCTTAAATTTCTAATTTCATCTATGCCTCTGTTTGAAGCTGCATCCATTTCTATAATATCGATGGACTCATTAATATTGTCAACTTTGTTTAATTCTTTAGCTAAAATTCTTGCTGTAGAAGTTTTTCCAACTCCTCTAGGTCCAGAAAAGGTAAATGCATGAGCAATTCTATCTAACTTTATTGCGTTTGATAATGCATGTGATATATGTTCTTGACCTACAACTTCCGAGAATTTTGAAGGTCTCCATTTTAATGATAGTATCTTATATGCCATAATTTATTAAGTACTCTGTGCACCAATAATCGAAGTTTATGTTAAAATAATTATTTATATAGCCAGCTCAATTTCAGGATTCTACGGCACATGAATACTTCTTTACCGTTGCTTCCTTCCAGACCTGGCGGAATTCAAGAAATACTAATTGCGTAAAGCTGAAGATATCAACACCGCTTATATAAAAAAACTAAGTTCATCAAACCCCTTCTGATTGGAATTCAATCCTGCATATAGCGGATTTCAGGCTACAAGGAACCGCTAGCTCCCCATCTAGCACAGAATGATTGTTATTTTTTAGTTCTTTTTTTATTGTGCTCAGCAATAAATACTGGCGTTTCCATTTGACTATTATCTTGATTCACACTTGATTTATTTGAAGTATTTTTAGATTTATCAAAAACATTATTTAAGACAAGTTTTAAATCATTAAAAAATTCTTCAATAGTAAATTCAATTCTTTTTTGCAATTCTTCTAAAATAAATGGACCATATTTACTATCTATCTGTTCTAACATAGAATCAATTTTCACTAACATTTCTGCTCTTTTATTATTTGAAGCACCTAAATCCATATTTTTAGAAGAACCAACTTTTTTATTTTTTTTCAAAACCATATATACTTATTTCTCACTTTTTATAAATAATGAACCATAAATAATCATTGCACAACCAATTCCCATTGGAATAACACTTAGATATGAAAGATTATTATTCAGATAAAAATTTTTGCTATAAAAACCAATCAGATATCCAATAGAAACACCTATTAGACTAATTCCAATAAATGAAAGATAATATGATTTAAATTGATTCATTGCCATTAAAAACTATATTTAATACTAATATCTGAATTCGTCATTTTATCAATATCATTAGTCAATAGATTATTGTCATAATATACTTGGCCTAGATTAATTATCAAAGATAAACTCATTGGCAATTTAACTTCAGTTTCAATACCATATGTAGACCTATATTTATCTGCTAATTGAGAAAAATAAATATTAGAAAAATAGAATTTTAAATAATTAAGATTCCTTATGTAGCCCTCAGCTATATCTAGAGAACTTTGAAAAGAATAATAAGAATTTGAATTATTAGAGTCTTCAATAAAAACTGAAGTCATTAAAGACGTACTAAAATAAGATTGAAATTTATATCTAAACTCTGTTGTAAAACCAAATGTATTAAAACCACTAAAACCATCATTGTTAACTAAAATTGGATAAACATCTTTAGGAATTAGATATTCACATTCTTCACCAGCAGAGCAAGAATCACTTATTAAAAAATTATTATTTAAATAATCAATTTGCTTTTGTATTATGGGATAATCTAATATTCCCTTATAATACCTAGCTCTATTATATAAATAAGTTGAATTAAAATAATTTGGTATAAATGTTGCAGAATTATAATTAAATGAAAATTTAAATAAATAACGATTTTCTAATTCAACTGATAATCCTGGACCATTTATACCCCATGTACCTTTTCTCCATCTTAAATCATTTGAAACATTTTCACCATCAAATAAAGTATAATAATTGTATTCTGGGTACCAAAGGCCAACGAATTCACCAAAAATATCAATATCAAGATCAAGGTTAGATATTAAATCATAATTAAAATCTATTTCAGCTCCATAAACTGATCTTGCTTTTGCAGTTTTATTAATAGATTCAGATATATTTGAAAATTGATTTATATCCGCTATAAAACCTAACCCTAAAGTAAGAGGAAAGTTATGAGAAATATATAAAGATGTTCTTGCTGCTATAACTCCACCATCATTACCAAAATCTCTAACGCTAGGTATCAATATATCTAAATCCATAAAATCAATATCAAATATATATTTTAAATGTAATCCAGAATTTATTTTTCTAGGATAATCAATACTATTACTAACTCTATTAATCATATAGCCACTAGCAAATGATAAATCCTCTAAAGGTCCAAAATTGAAATACATTTGATTTTTATTTCTAAAATAAGAATAATTAATTGAAAGTTTATCTAAGAAATCATAACTATCATCCCAATAATTATCTAAATCATTACCTGATGGACTAACATATGATTCAATATTACCTTTTATTAATAGATTTCTATTAGTGTAAGATGGATATATACCAACTTTAACATGTGAATCATTATTTAATATTTTAGTTCCAAAATCAAAGGATACTTTATATGGTTCAACAATTCTCATATCTCGAATTCTATCTCCATAGACTGGGATCATATCATATTTTTTTAATTCAATTTTATTATTCTTAAAATTAAAATCATAACTATCGTCTAAAACATATTTAGGAACTATATCTTTAATATTAATAATATAATGATAGCTTTTATTTTCGACGTGCAACAAAACACGCTTTTCAAGATTTATATTTTTTTTATAATTTTTATTATAAATATCTAGATTGCCATCCAATGAATAAATATAATCATCAGTTAATTTAGATGAGCTAATCCATAACCTATTATTTGCAATTGAAATTTGATTATTAGTAGTAAAGATATAGACTCTTTTACCATCATTAAATAAATTTTTAATATAAAAACTGCCTTTGATCAAATCTATTTCTCTAGATATATAATCATCATCTAAATTAACGATAGAATTTGATTCAATAAAAAGGTGAGTTTTATCATCATTAAATCTAATTATACAATTTGAACCCTCATTAGATTTAATAAAATCATTATCATAAACATCTGTTCCAATAAATACTTTAAAATATTTATTATCTGTTTGATTATTTTTTATATAGCACTCACCTTCAATATAATGAACATGCCCTATTTTATTATTTGAAAATGAAAATATTAATGAAATAAATACTATATATATATTTTTTCTATAGTCCATAACCTATGTATGCGGAGAGAGGGAGATTCGAACTCCCGATGGACTTTCATCCATACACGCGTTCCAGGCGTGCACCTTAAACCACTCGGACATCTCTCCAGATGATGTAAAATTTAATGATTTATTGCTATTTTATTTTATTATTTTTTCTCTTATTTATAAAAAAATCTTTCAAAATACTTTTACACCTCTCATCTAATACTCCTGACTGGATATTTTTAAGATGAAAATTCAATGGATTTAAACTGACGATATTAACTCTAAATCCTAACTTAGGATCTTCTACACCATAATATAAATTCTCTATCCTCGAATTCAATATGGCACCATAACACATAATACAAGGTTCTTTTGTGACATATATACTTGTATTAGTTAGTCTCCAATCATTACTATAATTAGAAGCAGATGTAATCGCTATCATTTCAGCATGGGCAGTTGAATCAGTTAATCTTTCAACTTCATTATGTCCCCTACCAATAATTTTATTATCTTTAATAATAACACAACCAACTGGAACTTCATCACAATCATAAGATTTAATTGCTAAACTATAAGCCTCCTGCATCCATTTATCATGTATGTCAAAATTCATATATTGAGTTTATTAAATTACATGAAACTATTCCAGCAGTTTCAGTCCTTAACCGACTATCACCTAAACTTATTGGAATAAAATTATTTTTTTGAGATAAAGAAATTTCTTGTGATGTAAAGTCTCCTTCAGGTCCTATTAGAATACAACTATGTGAACTATTAATAATAGAATCTTTAAATAAGAATAAATCTTTTCTTTCATTATTTTCAAGATGACATATAAATTTCATATCTTCACTAGTTCTATTTAAAAAAGAACTAAAACTCTCTATTTTATTAATCTTTGGTAGTTTAGCTTTAAGTGTTTGCTTCATGGCAGTTATTGCAATTCTATTTATTCTTTCTAATTTTATATTTTTTCTTATAGTACGCTCACATTGGATAAAAGATATTTCATCAATTCCTATTTCAACAGATTTTTCAATAAACCACTCTAATCTATCATGATTTTTAATAGGAGAGATAGCAATGTGTATATAATATTTTTTTCTACCATAATCATTTATAACTTCATTAATTTTAATTTGACAACTTTTTTTGCTAATTAAAACAAGTTCTCCTTTATAAAAATTTCCAATACCATCTACAACGTTAACTGAATCACCCGCACTTTTTCTTAATACTTTTGTACAATGTCTTGATTCTTGTGAATCTAGGATAATTATATCATTATTAATGTTATCTGAAAAAAATAATTCCATTTATTTCAAAATAGATTTTAATATTTTTAAGTCACCATCAATATTATCATTTGAATCAACTCCTAAAATCTCACATAATAAAGGGTAAATATGTATTAATTCAAATGTTTTAATTTTATAATTTTCTTTAAAACGAGAACCATATGCATAAAATATAGCATGCATATTCATGTAATCTGAATTATAACCATGCATACCTTTAACAGGTAATTTACCATTATATTCTTCAATATGATTATTTTTATACATCATCCAGCCTTCATCAGCTATAAGCAAATAATCATATAAAGAATTATGATAATTTAAATTATTATTATTCCTAGATGAAACTATTGATACATTTGGAATATTAAATTCATTAATTGAAAAATCAACTTCAGAATCAACCTTAAAACTCATCACAGGTCCTTTACCATCTAAAATTCCAGGCAGATTAAAGTTATCAATATTAATAACTTTACTTTCAGATACATCAACCATTCCATGATCACTCACAATAACAACATTAATTTTATTAAAAATATCAAGTTTTGATATAGATTTTAATAAATATCCTAAAATATCATCAGATGATTTTATTTCATTAGTAACTTCAATAGAATTTGGACCAAAAACATGACCTGCATGATCAGGCTCATTGAAATATAAACATACTAAACGTGGTCTACTAGAAATTGGAAATTCTAACCAGTTGATTGCTTGATCTACTTTATCATACGGGTTAATACCAGGCTCATAATTTTTATAATAAGTAGGATAATATCCTCCAATTTTTGCTTCGGAACCAACCCAAAAATATGTTGCTGTGATAATATCATTTTTCTCAGCAGTAACCCAAATTGGTTCAGCTCCATACCATTTAGCATCTTGAACAGAATTTTTATCTTTATAAGAATATCGACCGTCTTCAGTAGTAAACTCATTCCCTAATATCTTATGCTTATTAGAATAACAACCAGTAGCAATAGCATAATGATTAGGAAAAGTAAAAGAAGGAAAAACTGGCTTTAAAGAATGTGCTTTAACACCCCATTTCTCTACATAATCAAAATAAGATGTCTCAACTCTATTAGCATAATCATACCTGAAACCATCAAAAGAAACAAGTATAACATATTCATCATTATCGTTTGAACAAAATATTATCGATATAAAAACAATAAGTAAAATATTAATTTTATTATTTTTCAGCATTATTTATAGCTTCATTATATAATGATTGACATTTTTCTTTACCCCAATTAGGCCAATATTTTTTAGTTTCAAATATTTCATAATTATCTAAAGATTTTTTTAAAAATGGTATAGCCTTATCCATTCCACCACCAAATGCTGATGGAGTATAAAACTTAGATTGTCCATTCAAATAATATGGACGAGGATTAGTAGGGCAATATGAAATAGCTTTATTAATACTCTTCTCTGACAATGGTCCATATTTCATGCCATTAACCATAGGATTAATAAATATTTTTCCCACATAAATTAAAGCTTTCAAAGTTTGAATTTCAGACAAAGCTAAAGAATCAGTATATTCAAATGCTAAAGTATCAAAGGGAGCAATAATTTCAAAGGCTTTATCTAAATATAATTCTTTTATATCTGGATCATCTTGCATCATGCTTAAACTTGTATTACTATAGGCATAATAATAACTTGATAACCAATCATTTTTAACAACTTGAGATATTCTATAAAAGTAATTCGAAGTTTTTAAAAAGTCTTCCTCTGTCTCACATAAACTAAACATTTGAATACCCTTATCCATTGCATTATAGTATCTTTCTGAATATTCAGAAGAAAATATAAAAGAAAACAATAATATGTAAAATTTATAATTCATCAATCTTTATCTACAGAAAAAAACATAAAACAACCTATAAAAACACTTCTTAAACTACCTGGCAATTTTTCTTCTTTCTCTGCCAATACTGACATATCATAATCTATATATCTATATCCAAAACTATTTCTATAACCAAATGGATTAGATATGTTAAAGAAAACAACCATAAATCCATCATCTATTTGAGGTAAATAGCTACCACCAATATCAAAAGAAAGATAAGGGTCAGATTCAAACTGCTCATTTTCTATAGGATCATAATATGGATATCCAGATGTACCTGTTAAAGCTAAACTGGTATTAAAACCATCTCCATTTGATAGTTTAAATGTATTTTTATAAATAAATGTTAATTTATGATTAGATGCAAAACTTGGAATAATTTCATTTGAATATTGTTTATATTTTCGCTTACTATCAAGATATGAATAAGCAATCCATATATCTTCTCCAACACCATCAGAAGTTTGATCAGACCTCCAGAAAAACTCTGCTCCCCTTGAATATCCAGAACCATCATTAGATAGAGTATTTTTACATACATCGAATCCACAATTAAGCTCATGAGACATAACTAAATTTTCATATTTTTTATTAAAAATTTCAAATCTAATTGTTTTTTTCTTTTTTGACCATTCATAGTTCAAAATATTATGAATAGATTGTTCAAAATCTAAATTTGAATTATTAAAATCAATATCAATATTACTTTGTCTATACCATTGATCAAAGCCCATATCCGGGGTTTGGTAAAACTGTCCATAAGCATAAGAAATTTGACTATGCTTTGTTACTTTAATTGCTGAAGAAAACCTTGGAGAAAAGCTAGATTTCTTCAATAATTTTGAATCTTCATATCTAATACCTGCATTTACAGCAAAATTTTTAAATAAACGTAAATCAATCTCAGTAAATGCAGTAGATAAAAATTCATCAATTATTATATAATTATAATCAAAATCAATATCTTCAGGCTGATCATCATTATTAAATTCATAATTATAATTTGAAAATTCACTAGATTGATTGAATAAATGCAACCCAAAATTAATTTTAGATCTTCCAAGAAAATTTTTAGTTAAAACCGTTCTAAACTGTAATAAATCATCATAAGAGTTAATATTAATAGGGTCTGAAAAATCTTCTGAACTAATTTCAGAGTCATTAGAATTTTCTGAATAAGACAGTCCAAATTTAGCCCTCCATTTATCATTTATTTTCCCTTTATATGTAGTTAATAAAAATAAATTATTATTATCTAAATTAAAACCAGAGCCTATTTCATCTTCTATTGTACCTAAACTATAATTTGAAACTCTGCCTAAATATTTATATACACCTTTATTAAATTTTTTAGCATAATTTGTTTTAAGCTCTATACCCTTAGGTGGTTTAGAAAAGTTTACTCTGCTTTTAATAAAATCTGAACTACTATTAAAATTTTGAAAATATTCAATATTTGTATAATCTATATTAATACCACATACGGTACTATCATTACCATATCCTCTTCCATAACTAAGACTCAGAGGAGTTAATCCAAATGTATTAGCATTAAAATCACCAAATCTGGTCCATGTTTTAAGATCTACAATTGCTGAAAGAGCCTGGCCATATTGAGCCGAATATCCTCCTTGACTAAATGCAGTACCTTGAAAATCAAATGGTTCAAATCGTCCTCTTTGAGGGATATCAGGAACATCACTAAAATATGGATTTTGAATCAGCATACCATCAACAATTTGCTTTGCTTCAGAAGCATCTCCTCCTCTTACATAAATACCTTCCTTATCTGCTTGAGGTTGAGTACCAGGCAATGCTTCAAGCGCACCAGATATTTCACCTCTTGAACTTGCTACAGTAACAATATCAATAGGATCTAGAACAATAACTTTTTCATCATCACTTGCTCCAAAAGAACCTGCAGTTATTACAACCTCATCAGCTCTTGTGATAAGCTCTTTTAATACAATATCTAAAGTAATATTCTTGTTAATATTAATTTCTTGAATAAATGATTCATATCCAATGAAACTTACAATAAGAGTTTGTATCCCGGTTTCATATGTTTCAAAGGCAAACGAACCTTTATCATCAGATGAGGTGCCATCAAATGTATCTTTTAAATATATATTTGCATAAGTAATAGGCTTACCTTCTTCATCTTTAACTGTTCCAATTATAAGATCTGAATACATGAATGAAAAAAATAATATAAATATTAATTTATTTAATTTCATTTAACTATTAATAAAATCAATTATCACTTTATCCTGAGGTTTAATTTTAGAAGAAAGCACATTAACTAACACTCCCTCTTCATTAATTAAATATTTATAAAAATTCCAACTTGGAGGAGAATCATTCCATCCATTTAACTCTTTAAACGATAACCATGAATATAATGGATGTTGATTACTATTTTTTTTTACAACTGTTTTCTTTACTATTGGAAATTTTACTCCATAATTAGAGCTGCAAAAAGTTTGTATATCTTTATTTTTACCCGGCTCTTGAAATAGAAATTCATTAGAAGGAACTCCAATTATTTGTATTTTGTCACCATATTCATCATATAATTTTTGTAACCCACCATATTGATAGGTATAGCCACATTTTGAAGCTACATTTACAATAATTACCTTTTTACCTTTATATTTATCAAATGTTATTTTATCACCACTTATCAATTCAACAGAATAATCATAAAAATCATTAGATAAACCCTCTATATTCACCTTTTCATTCTTAAAAAAAAAGGGGGAAATAAACCCTATCATTAGGAAAACACATGCAAATACTACAACATACTTTATCATTATTATTCTCCTTGACTAAAAGTTAAAATATCATTAAATATATCAATAGTTTGATTAATTCTAATTTTTTGAATAAACATTAATGGTAAATTTACTTCATCATCTAAGTACATTCTATAAATTAATATTTTTTTATCATCTTTTTTCTTTATTTCCCAAGACCCAGCTCCAAATGATAATTTATGACTATCCTCATTTTCAAAATCCTCTAACATAACACTTGAATCATTTACTAAAAACCAATCAATTCTATTTTTATTATGTCTATACATTTTAAATATATACTCTCTATCTCTAGTAAACGGGATAGCATTAGTAATTGTTTGCAATACAACTGAAGTATCACCTTTATTGAATAATAACTTAGTTTTTATATTTTTATTTGATAAAACACTATCATAGCTTGATACTGATTCAATTACATCTAGAATAATATCTTCTTTTTTAAAGATTTCTTTTTCTATCTTTATATATTTATCATTATTTATTGCACAATTAGCCTGATAAATTTTTTTATTATCAATTTCTTCTAAAAAAACCCAATTATTAATTGAATACATATCAAATAATAAATCAGTACTGTTTAAGGGGAATAAAAATGTTAAAAAAATAATAACTATCATGAATCTAAAATTTGATCTGAAATATAAATAAATAAAGGAACAAATAATGCCCATAAAACAGATGTAATTAAGATAACAAAAATTTTACTTACTCCAAATTCTATAACGTCTAAAGAAAACATAGAAAAATAAATCATTGGTGCAGAAAGAAGACCTAAAAACGAACTAACAATATATCTTTTGCTAAGCCATTTAAAACTATGAAGTAACGTTGTTGCAAAGCATAACCAAAGCGATACGGCCCAAAGAGGTGCTATATTATACTGCACAAGTAAACCTTTATGTATAATTATATCTAAATTAAGTAAAAGAGACTCAATAAAAAGTCCAAGAAAAAATGAGATAAATAAAAAGATATCTTCTTTCTTATGATTTGTAACCTTCTTTAAATGTATAATTATAAATATAATAGTAGCCAATGGACCGATATAATAGAATTGTGAAACAGCTCCATAAATTGTTAGCCACCAACAAATATAGAACCCAATTACATTAATAATAATACTATTTTTCATCTGATAAGTATTTTAGTGAATCTAAATTAAACTCGATAGGATTTTTTATATTAAACAAACTATATGCCTCCGAACCATCACAGGTATTGCCTTCTAACAACATAGTAAGCTGATCTTTTGAAATTGGAAACCAACCAAATCTATCAAATAATGAAGCAACTATTTTTATAGGTAAAACAGGAGCAGGTATAAATATTTTATCTTCCTTATCTGAAGCAATAGCAATATTTTTTATTATTTCTTTCCAAGTCATCTCTTTTCCCCCTAATGAAAATGTTTTCTCAATGGATTTTCTTTCACTTAATGAATTTACAAAACATTTTGCAACATCTTCTACATGGACAGGACTCATCTTAAATTCTCCTGCATTAAAAGGTAAAAATCCTTCATGAAACAATGGAACAGGAAATGGCAAGGATAGCATATCTTTTTTTAATTGTTTACAAAATTCTTGTTTTCCTGATGAATCTCCAAAAATTAAAGATGGTTGGAAAATAGTCCAATCTAACCCTGAATTTTTCAAATATTCTTCAGCTCTGAATTTTGTTGATTGATAACCCGTTCCATTTTCTTTAACTCCATTTGCACTCATTAGAACAAATCGTTTAATATTTAATTTCTTTGCTGTATCTACACATTTTTTCAAACCCTCATAATGCAATTTTTCAAATGTTTTGTCATCGTGAACTAATGTAGATAATGATGGAGATGATTTAAATTCACGTATTATGCCAATATTGTAAATAACTGCCTCCGTATTCATCATAGTCTGTTCAATAGCAGTATTATTCTCAATATTTCCTGTTATTATCTTACATTGTTCATATTTAGTAATCTTAGATTCATTACCAAGTCTAACTAAAACATAGGGAGTTAAATCATTTTCAATTAATTCATTAATTATATAATCTCCTACAAAACCACTACCACCAAATATTGATACTTTCATTCTATACTCCTTTATTTAAATATTTTATCTATAATTTTAGTTCTATATAAAAAGATACCCTCAAGTTCTTTTTTTACATATAAATAGTGAGCTATTGTTCCAAAAACACCAAAAGGCATAACATAATTAACTTCATCATTCATCTCAACATAATCACTTTTATCTTCAAAAGTATGTTTATGATGCCACATTGCATAAGGACCAACCAATTGTTGATCAATAAATTCAAAAGGTTCTAAGTAAGAAGTAATCATTGTACGCCAAT
>Ga0208639_1001054_pt1 | contig 18772 bp, 20 predicted proteins | sample ETNtaG_33_FD_185772 | JGI IMG/M metagenome (GOLD analysis project Ga0208639, IMG submission 185772) | Marine microbial and viral communities from oxygen minimum zone, Eastern Pacific Ocean - ETNP201310SV76 (SPAdes) (version 2) | ecosystem: Environmental > Aquatic > Marine > Oceanic ...
GAATCACCTGAGAAATTCCTACAAAAAGGTCACTCACTAAAAGTTTGGTCGCGTGAAACGCCTCACACTTACAAATTACCACAATATAAAATGCCACCCGCAAAATTCACCAATTTAGTCTACCATTTTAACTTTATAGTACAAAACAGTTGCGACAATTGAGAAACTTTCCATTAGAATATAAGGTAATGAGGAATCCCACTAAGTCCACACTTCACCGTTTTTCTGAATTTGGAAATTTTATGGAACCCAATCAAAATTCAATCGAAAAGAAAATTATCATTCCGCTGTTCCCATTACCGACCACTGTATTTTACCCAAACACAGACCTGCCGCTTCATATTTTCGAGCCCAGATACCGCAGTATGGTGGCAGATGCTCTGGACGGAGAAAAAAATATCGGGATGGTCTTACTAAAACCCGGATGGGAAAAAGATTACCAGGCTACCCCAGACATCCAGACCATCGGTTGCGTAGGAAAAATTGAACGCCATGTCCAATTACCAGAAGGCAAATACAATATATTGCTTTCCGGACTCCATAGATTTCGCATTATCAATGAAATAGAAGGCAAGCTTTACCGACAAGCTCAGGTGGAGCTCCTGAAGGAAATCAATGACCGCAACCTGACGGATGGATCTATTCCCATCAAGGATCACATCATAAAAAATATGAAACAATACCTGGGGAATATACCCAGCGGAGACACCATCGAGCAGGCGCTGGATCTGGAAACCTGCAACACTCTTTCCCAGTTGGTGGACCGCGTAGCATACCACTTCGATCTCCCGCCTGGAAAAATGCAAGAGTTTCTCGAAGAACAAGACGTGGAAAAAAGAGCAGAAACCCTCCAGTCGCTGATAGAATTAAAAATCCGGCTGACAAAAATTTCTCACAAGATCAAAGACGAAGGTATCGATTTCAGCATGAACTGAAAACCACCTATCGCTTTACATCCGAGGCACGGGTTCTTTGCGGGATTTCAAAATTTTCCAAACCTGCAATCCAAACAAATAGGCATTCCCAAGCACAACCACAAATAAAAACCCCTGCGCCACTTCACCCATCAAGGAAAATACCACAATGGCCATATTATTTGTGCACAGACACAGCGGACTGATCAAGGTGAGAAACGCCTTGTCTGCATACCAGTCACCTGTGGGTAGTGTTTTATAATTTCTTCCAAACGCCAACCGCCTGCTGACACGGTCGGAATATTCAACCGCTTTATCCTGCCATCCATACAAAAAAACATGACACCACTGCATATAATAAACCAGCGTTGAAAGCTTTCTACTTTCATAAGCCTCGCTATCTTCTTCCTTGATACTTTCGTCCGCCCGATTACAAAGATAGCTCCCGAAAACCGAAGTGTAATTGACCAGATAGAACACGAAATACGAGCAATGCAAAAGGCAACTCAGTAGCGCAAAACCGCCCAGAAACCAATACCACGAGTCACCTGTTTCATTGACCAGCCTCATAGCAAGAGCCAGGTATACGAGAAAACATATGATGAAATCCGTCAGCGAATCCAGAAACCTTCCCATGCGAGAAGTTTCACCTCTCACACGCGCCAGATTCCCGTCAATATTATCCAGAAAAATTTTCCCATAGAGAAATATAGCTCCCCACATCAACCCAACATCCGACTCAATCATGTAACACCCCACGGAAATAAGACCGACCAAGAGCGAAGCGAACGTAACCTGAGTTGGCGTGACAGGCAGTGGATACAACCACCGAACGACCCAGCGGTTGGGGAAATACCAGATGACATTCGTGTCAAAAAAACGCGCTTCCGCTGGAAGCTTGTTCATCTTTTCTATATCAAAAGCCATCTCAAATTATCTTTCCAGGTGAAACCAAATGTTTAGTGGACGAGAGGTGTTTTTATCAAAGAGAACTCTATTCAGCAAATTCCGCAAACCTTGCAAACCGCCGTATCGCAAACAGGGGTGACTCCTTCTTTTAATCCGCGCTGATAATCGGTCCACAGGAAGTCATTTTTATATCCATGATCGACGATATCCCACGGCAGAATATCATTTTCTTCGTATTGCCTGTATACAAATACGTCCGCCGCCGGATGACTCTGCATCAATGCTTTCTTTGCATCGTGTCCATTGGCGAGATAGGTTTTGAAAAAAGACAATACCCTGCGATCTCCACGTGATAGATAAGTTTGCAAATAGGCTTCGTTGGGGGAACCAAAACTGATTTTCAAGTGAGGCAGGCGTCCCAATGCTTTACGTGCTTTCATGAACTTCTTTTTCAAGCCCGACACAGACTCCATCGGATGCCACTGGAACGGTGTCCCAGGTTTGGGTATGAGCGGACTGAGGCTGATGGTCACCTGCCCGATGTTTCCGCGTTGACTGCAAGTAGCGACATAAATTTTCATCACTCGTTCAATCAAAGCGATAAAGTGGTCAATGTCCTCATCCATCTCACCGGGCAGACCGATAATAGAATATATTTTCAAATGAAGAATGCCCTTCTCGGTCAGAAACCGGCATTTTTCAACAATGTCCTCATCTGTCGCTTCCTTGTTGATTACCCGGCGCATCCTCTCCGAAGGACCGTCCACGGCTACGGTCAAAGTTTTTTGTCCGCTTTTCAGAATCAGGTCGACCAGTTCATCAGTCAGGGTTTCCATCCTCAAGGAAGAAAACGAAAGCATCTTTCCATTCTCAACAATTTTTTGAGCCAGTGGCAAAAGTTCAGGATGGTCTGTCACCGACGGCCCCACAAGACCCACCGTTGACACCGACTTCTCCTGCCCGGTCAACACACGTTCCATCGACTGATAGGTAAGGTTTAAATCGGGAAGACGCGGCGGACGATAAATGAACCCAGCTGTACAGAACCGGCAGGCCCAAATGCATCCACGTGTCACCTCCATCAATGACATATCTTTAAAAGTTGAAACTTCATCATGCAAAACCGAGTGAGTGCACAAATCGGTAGAACCTTCTTTCGCCCAATGTCGTTCCACCCTGGCAGAAACCCCCGGTTCGGATTTAAATTCAACCACGCTGTCCCCACGATAATCCTGCTGATAAAATTGAGGAACATAAATACCCGGAATCGCGGCGGCGGATCGTAACAACTCGCGCGAATCATTCCATTCGTTTTCAATCAACAATTTAAAAAATGGTTCCGCAAGCCCCTCCCCTTCACCAATGAAGAAAGCGTCCATGCAATCGGCCAAGGGTTCCGGGTTGATAAAAACCGCTGACCCCCCGGCCAAAACCAAAGGATGCGATCCACCGCGTTCCACACGCTCCAGAGGCAAACCAAAATATTTCAGAATGAGAGCCACATTCAAATAATCCGGCTCGAACGAAATGGAAAACGCGAGCACATCAAATTGATCCAATGGCAAATTCCACTCATGAGACAACATGGAAGACGGTTCCAGTTGCAGAACATCTGGAGACCAGCCGACAGGAAGGCTATAATAGTCACACTCTACCCCGTCAATCCGATTCAACAGGGTATGCACCCGCTGGAATCCCAGATTGGCCATGGCGACATCCTTCGAGTTCGGGTATACCAGCAGAACGCGAACGGCATCGGTGGGGCAAGCTGGTGAATTTGTTTGAGGAGCGCTATCAGATTCAATCATTTTTGTTTCTTTGCATTAATGGGTCGTTTTATGATACTCCAATTTACAGAAACCAAACCATAATCCCGGTAAAAAATGAAGAAAACTCCTGCAGAATCAACTCCCGACGATGATCGCATGAAGGACTACCTTCAGAAAATAGCAACCGGACCCAAAATGAGCAAAAACCTGACCGAATCCGAAGCGGAGGATGCCCTAGCACTCATCCTCAATCAGAAAGTCTCTACCGTACGCTCGGCAGTATTTCTCGTCGCGGCGCGGATGAAGCGGGAAACCCTGCAGGAAAATATTGGCTACTGGAAAGCTCTTGATAAATCAACGATCCGGCACCCCATCCAGCTTGACCGACTGCTTCAAATCGCCGACCCTTTCGATGGTTTCAGTCGCACTCCCTATTTCGGTTTTTACAGCATCCCCGTGCTTGCCGCCATAGGACTGCCTGCCTATGGACACTCAGCGCCATCGCTACCGCCAAAATTCGGAATCACTTTCGAAAACATTCTCCACCAGCATTATCGAACCCCTTTACAGGGAAACCACACACAGCGCAGAGAATTGATAAAAGAATTCCGCTTCGGATACATCAATATGCAGGATGCACATCCATCGCTCGAACAATTGCGGAGTGTGCGAATAGAAATTATCAAACGCACTACACTCTCTACCATGGAAAAAATGTTGATGCCTTTAGAAGCGCGGTCCGGGGGCAACTACCTCGCCACAGGTTATTTTCACCGGGGATACGAAATACCCATGATGGAAGTCGCGAAATTGAGTCGGTTTGACCGCACTCTGGTGGGAAATGGTCAGGAAGGAGCCACACTTTACGGCGTGCATAAACCCGCTACGGTTTTTATTGAATCAGGAACAGAAAAACCCGATGAAATTCCCTGTCAACTCTCTGTGATGTTTTCACAAGAAACCGCTTCTAAAATCAAAGACGCTTATGAAGCTTTACAATCAGAAGAGTACGATCTGAAGAAACTTGCCGGGTGGGGTGAATTGGCACTCAAAAAAGGAACCGGTCCCGCCGCCTCTCTCATCGCCTGCCAGGCAGGAACCCTGCTCCACCTGTGCGGACTCAGCTCTTCCTTTCAGGAGGGATACGATTCCGCCCGCAACGCACTCTACGGAGGCTCTTGCTATAACGCTCTGATGGAGTATATGGATCGATTGAGAACCTAGCTAACCAACTAAAAGTGTTTTATGATGGTCGCTTGAAACCTAAAAAGGGAATACCATGAAATTCAAGATTGTTTTGGAACCCAGTGATGAAGGTGGCTTCACAACCCATGTTCCGGCTCTTCAGGGTTGCATCAGCGAGAGGAATTCGGAAGAAGAAGCCATGCGAAATATCAAGGAAGTGATTGAGCTTTACCTGAAATCTACTCAAGACGAAGTTGCCGATAGCAAAAGGGCTATTGTAAAAGAACTGGTATTGTGAGCAAAATCCCCTCCCTCTCCTATGATCAAATTATAAAAGCACTGCAACGAGGTGGATGGACTTTCGTCTGACAAAAAGGAGGTCACATTCGTCTGGGGAAAAGATTCGAAACTGAACTACTGAAAATCACTTTCCCCGCTCATAAGCCTGTAAAAAAACCACTCTTTCAAAAATTATCAAACAAGCCAAGCTGGACTTGGAAACATTTCTTAAATTGGTTTAAAATCCCAGTTTTTTTAAAAGAGAAAGGATCCTTATGTAGTAGACAACTATACAAAATCCATTATGACCGTTATTGCAGTAAGTCTGTTTGTTATCGCATTCCATCCGTTACTGATACCAGAACCTGTAAACGCGTTCGACGCCACCAAACCTTCTAAAGTTCAACAACAAGTGTTTATTGGGTCAGACAAAGTTTAGCGCTCTCTGGATAAAATAGCTGAAGCGATCAGGACCCACAAATAAACTAAATATAAGGAAGGTCGGATTTTTCAACAATCGGCTAAGGCTTTGCGTGAGTGTCTACTTCCATCAACGGTTTGAGATGTTTCCAAACGGTTTGCGCTACGATGGAGTAGCCCGGCCCTATAGGGTGAAGTCCGTCAGGTTGAGTGTATTCTTTTTGTCCGGCGACGCCTTCCAGAAAAAAAGGTAACAGTGGCAACTGATGTTTTTCCGCCAGGCGGCTATATATTTTCTCGAATCCTACCGTATACTCCTCACCATAATTGGGCGGTATCTTCATTCCCGTCAACAATACTTTTGCCCCACCCTTTGCGCACACATTAATAATCCGGCCCAGATTAGACTCCATTTCTTCAAGTGAAAGCCCGCGCAAACCATCATTCGCTCCCAGTTCCAGAATCACTATTTTCGGATTGTGTTTCATTAGCCAGTTTATGCGACGAACTCCGCCTGCGGTGGTATCGCCACTCATTCCCCCATTGATTACTTCATGAGGATATCCATTCTTACGAACGATATCCTGAAGCTTGGAGGGATAACTCTGGGCATCGGACACGCCAAATCCTGCGGTGAGACTGTCTCCAAAAGCGAGAATCACCGGAGCCCCCCCTTCTCCCCAGGCATGGGAAAATGGATTAAACAAAAACACCATCCAGAACAGGAACGGTATAATAAAATGAAATTTTTTGCGGGTAAGCACGACATAACGTATATTCATAAGCCTGCGTCAAACAACAAAGGAACTCTGCCTTGATTCAAATCAACGGACTGAACAAATCTCTTCATGGCGGTGGACACCGGGTTGACATTCTTAACGATATCAACCTCACCATTCCCACCGGACAATTTGTTGCTATCACCGGCGCTTCGGGTAGCGGCAAAACAACCCTCCTCAGCCTGATGGCCGGGCTAGACGCTCCCACCGATGGAACCATTTTGATCGACGAACAGGATATCACGAAATTCAATGAAGATGAACTGGCAGAACTGCGCGGTCAACGTTTCGGATTTATCTTTCAAAATTTCCACCTCATACCTACATTGACCGCGCTGGAAAATGTTGCTCTTGCCGCAGAACTCAACAGCGCCAATGGATCACAAAAGAAATCCGTTGAACTCCTCGACGCAGTGGGGCTCACTGATCGATTTCATCACTATCCGGCTCAACTTTCCGGCGGCGAACAACAACGACTTTGTCTTGCCCGGGCTTTTGTCAATGAACCGGATATCGTGCTGGCCGATGAACCTACAGGCAACCTTGATTCCAAAAACAGCAAACATATCCTTGGGCTGATGATTGATTTGCACCAGAAAAAAAATGCTACCGTGGTGCTGGTCACTCATGAGTCCGATGTCGCTGAAAAAACTGAACGCACCCTCGTCATGGGTGATGGGAAAATAATCGAAGACTCCATGCCCACCGCACCATGAAAACCGGACAGCTCACAACCTCGCAATTGTTCTCACTGGCCCTGGCAGAATCAAGAGGCGCATGGCGTCGGTTTCTGTTTTTCATTATATGCATCGCTGTTGGCGTTGGCGCGGTGATGACGGTTAAAAGTTTTTCCAACCTCATCAACACCGCCATCCAGGAAGAATCTAAAGGACTGCTGGCCGCAGACATCGAGATCAAGGGAAGCTGGGAACAAAGCCCGGAGGACATAAAAATTCAGCAAAACCTTTTACCTCCAGAAACTCAATTCCTGTCTGTCAAGGAACTGCACGCGATGGCCCAGTACCCGGAACTCGATGGGACCAAGGCATCGTTGCTGGTGGAACTAAAAACTGTCCCGTCTCAAGCTCCTTTTTACCCTATGTACGGGATTCTTAAATTGGATCCACCACAATCGCTCAATGCAATGTTGTCTGATCACGGAGCGGTGGTCGACCCCGCGTTTCTACTACGGACAAATCTTAAAACAGGCGACTCCTTTCAACTGGGGAAAATCAGAGTTCGTATCAACGGAACCGTTATCAAAGAACCCGACCGCATTACGAGGGCTTTTAGCATTGGACCTCGCGTCTTCGTTTCTCGGCTCACACTTAAGGAAGCCGATCTTGTCCAAACAGGAAGCCGTATCAAACACCGCACGTTGATCCAATTACCAAGCACTATGGAATTGGAAAAAGCTTTGGTCCTTCTCGAACACGGACTCACAGACAAAACGGTGAAACTTCGCACATATAAAGATATGGAATCCTCTATCAGCAAATCGATTGAACGCATGGGACAGTACCTTGGAGCAGTAGCAGTCATCGCACTGCTCATGGGTGGGATAGGGGTCGCGATGATTATTCGTACGTTCATGGCGCAGAAACTGGACACCATCGCCATATTGAATTGTCTTGGAGCTCATGCGAACACTATTGTAAAAATATATTTCCTGCAATCGCTGTTACTCGGATTGTTCGGCAGTATTGTCGGAGTCGCCCTTGGTTACGGGCTCCAGTTCCTATTACCCGCAAAACTTTCAGGACTAATTGACCTCGATCTTGAACCTGTATTTTATTGGGGACCCGCTTTACATTCACTCGCCCTGGGAGTCATCATCACTCTCCTGTTTTGTTTACGGCCGCTACGGCGTGCCGGAAAAACCAAGCCCCTGCGTTTATTCTGCCGCAACTTCGAGGAAGAAGAACTGTTGTCTGGAACGGTGTGGGAGCGAAGAATCGCTGGCCCGCTCTCTGCTCTTGTGATGACCGGAGTCGTCATCTGGCAGGCTGGATCAGTCAGGCAAGGCCTGATATTCATCCTAGCATTGATATTTTCAGCTTTAGTCCTTATGAGTCTGTCGGCTCTTTTAATTAAAGGCCTGAAAAAGCTTCCTCCCTCAGGAACAATGATGCGTCGCTATGGTTTAGCCAACCTGCATCGTCCCAATAATCAGACGCGATCTATTATCACCTGCCTCGGTATGGGAATCATGCTGGTATTAACTGTCCGGCTGGTGCAAATGGATATGATTGCCATGCTCAAAGAAAACACGGAAATCAATCCGCCAAATTATTTTTTTATCGACATTCAAACAGATCAGACCGAGATGTTTATTAAAACTCTTGATCGAATCGTTCCTGAAGCTGAGAGGACCCTGACTCCGCTGATACGCACAAAGTTTTATGGCATCGATGGACGTCTGGCCAAAAACTGGCAATATGAAAATCAGCGCAAAGAGGAGTGGTTTATCACCCGCGACTTTGTGACCACTCATTCGGCGGGCGGTGAACTGCCGAAAGATAATGTAATCGTTAAGGGAATCTGGTGGAATAAAGACACTTCTTCCGTCCCACAAATTTCCCTTGAAGAAGACGCGGCCAAACGATTCGGCGCAAAAATCGGTTCTCAACTCACGATGGATATCCAGGGCATCAAAGTGACCGCGCCGGTGACAAGCATTCGCAAGGTCAACTGGCGTAACATGAGAACAAACTTTTACATGATCTTCTCAACCGGAGCACTGAAAGGCGCGCCGGTCACCTATGTCTCCACCGTACACGTTCCTGAAACCAAAGAAATGGAACTTCAACACGCAGTCGTTAACGCGTTACCCAACATCACTGCCCTGTCGACCCGCGACATAGTAGACACCATTGAGGGAGTGGTCGCAAAATTGAAAACCCTGGTCGATTTTATGTCGGCGTTCACCATCCTGGCCGGGCTCATCATTCTTTCCGGTTCCATCGCGTCAACCAAGTATCGACGACTGAAAGAATCGGCTGTGCTCAAAATCCTGGGGGCAAAACGGAAAACAGTAGCAGGAATTCTGGGAGTCGAATACGCAACGGTCGGCGTATTGGCAAGTGTGGTGGGAATCGGCCTTTCTTCCGGCTTATCCTGGGCCGTAATGAAATATTTTGTCAAAGCGCCCTGGCATCCCAGACCTGAGGTGATGCTGTGGACGCTGGCATTTTCCATCGCCCTGACTACCCTCACTGGAGTCATTTCGAGCCTGGACGTTTTAAAAAATAAACCATTAAAAACGCTACGCCAGGTTGATGGCTGACGAATCTCCTTAAAAAACACTGGACAAACCGAATCAAATCTTCTCCCAAAGCATCCTAGCAGTCCTGCTTCATTGACACTTCCGCAATTCGGAAAATCCTTTCGCACGAAGAGCGATCAGTGGTTTCGAACCCACCATTTCCACTGGAGACCTGGTGGACATCATTTTCTGTTTCTTTCACACTCAATCCTTCGATCAAACGGAACTCTTGATTGAAGATATCTCTCAATAGATAATAATGATAAAGTGAAGTCTGCGTATAAATATTTCATATTAAAAAACAGGTGAAACGATGGGATATCCATACATTATTCTGGCATTGGCCGTAGGATTGGTATTACCGCTTCAAGTAGGCATCAACGCGGAACTGGCGCGACGCGTGTTGAGTCCGATGACTGCCTCATTTTTCTCTTTCGCCATAGGCACACTGGGCCTGCTGGTTTGCGCATGGATCGTGCGAGTTCCCTGGCCTGACTGGAGCACACTGGTCACATTTCCATCATGGATGTGGTTGGGTGGATTGATCGGTGCGTTTGCCGTATTCGGAGGTGTCGTGTCCGGACCCAAAATTGGGTTTCTCGCGTTGGTTTCTCTCGTGCTGGCAGGTCAACTGATAGCGTCTCTGATTCTAGATCATAATGGATGGCTCGGCTTTCCTGTTCGGGAATTGAGCCTGGGACGAATTTCAGGCTCGATACTCCTTCTGATTGCAGTGACCCTGATCCATAAATATTAGTCGTTGCCTAACCCTCCAGGCCTTTTGCGATTTGACAATATTGGCATAAATCCTTAAATTAAAATACATTACTCATGAGCTCGAGCCAGAGGCTATGGATAATCCTGTCAAAAGCAGAATCGCCGAGATTCTCGATCCTCATAGCAAAACAGATTCCCTGAGCAGGGGATTCAATATTTTCATCATCTCCCTGATCTTTCTTAATGTAATCGCAGTTATTCTGGAAACCGTTAAACCCCTGGGCGATGCGTGCCCCTCATTTTTTCAAAACATTTGAAATATTTTCGGTAAGCGTCTTTACCATTGAATACATCTTGAGAGTTTGGACCGCAAACCTCCATCCAGAATATCAAAATCCTGTAACAGGCAGACTTCGTTACATGGTCAGCCTGATGGCGCTTATCGATCTCATGGCCCTAGCACCATTTTATTTGCCCATGGTTATGAGTATCGATTTACGCTTCCTCAGAATACTGAGACTGTTCCATAGCGAACGATTTCCAGAAAGCTGTTCTGCTTCAGATAAGTGTCGCCATTTAACAAAACAATGTAGCGACCGCAAGTTTCGGCCAGCGCCTGATTGTTAGCCGTGGCGAACCCCCGGTTTTCATTGTTAGCAATCAAGCGCACCTCAGGAAACGATTCCTCAACCATCCCGGCGCTTCCATCAACAGAATGATTATCCACAACCCAGACCTCATAGCTGAGGTCTTGCAAGTTTTTCTTCAGTGAGTCCAGGCAATTGGAAAGAATGCCCCGGGTATTGTAACTGACAATAATGATGGAAAGGTCAAGTGTTACCGGGTGAGAGAAACGAAAAGGAAAGTGGATTGGATTAGAAAGCGTTTCTTGATCCTTGAAAATACTATCGGGTTGATAGGTCAGCGGACTACCGAGTCCCGGGCGCTGTCATCATGAAGATGTTGAGACGGAAGGCGGTGATCGTTAAAGCATTATTTTCACTCTGACAACGGAAGTTTGGAGGAGGCCACCCCGATCATAAAGACCGGGCGACCCTCTACAAATCCTCTGCAAACGGTACCACCGGAAAGGAGGTACCCCGACAGAGCCAGTAAAATGGCGGGGCCGACGAGACTCGAACTCGCGACCTCCGGCGTGACAGGCCGGCATTCTAACCAACTGAACTACGACCCCGCATTGGGTTCAAAACCTGTATTTAACAGTGTACCCTGAAAATTATATTCCAGGCGAACTCACAATAAAACCCTGTTCACTTCGTATTCTCGCAACAAACAGCATCAAAACCGTTGAATTGTCGAATCGGACCGATGGTAGGCGGAACAGGGCTCGAACCTGTGACCCCCGGCTTGTAAGGCCGGTGCTCTCCCAGCTGAGCTACCCGCCCTCTATCGATTCTTGAAAAAATCGGGTCCAGACACGAAGGGAGGTTGGAGTATATAAACGAGCTATATGCATGTCAAGATTATTCATACCTTTTAGTTTCAAGCGGACCTGAAAGGTTTGTTTTTAAATGATTGACACAAAATTGGACTGGCGATAAGATGATTTTTCAAGAGGTTAACTGAGTACCCCTCTTACTAAGCCAAGCTGGTTGAATTCCGGGATCTTTTATCCTGACCGAGCACAGTCGCGCTCTTGAAAAAGATGTCTTGCAACAGGGAAGTCCGTCATGTGTTCTGAGTCTGCAAGTGAACAACTTACCAGAACTTTACGCTTCTTTTGGGATTGAATACGGCGACCGACTTCAGCGACAGATGGCCTCGACACTCTCAAAAACACTGCCATCACCAAAGTACATTATCAAATACTCCGACACCGCATATATAATTGTCCTTATGAATCAGAATCGATCTGATGTTCTCCCCTTCAAGGAAAGACTCATACAGGTTTTTAATAAAACACCGTTTTACGTCGATGGAAAATCGATGCAGGTTCATGCCGAACTGGGAATATCAAGTTTTCCTGAAAATGGTAAAACTCTTTCGCAGTTGATCGGAATCTCATTATCCAAATCTACTTCACAACATTCGCCTGAAACCAAAGTGGCCTCATGATTAAACAGTTTTTCGATAATTTGCTTGGCTATTTTTCCGCCGATCTGGCTATGGACCTGGGCACAGCCAACACTTTGATCTATATCAAGGGAAAGGGCATCGTTCTAAACGAATCCTCGGTCGTGGCTGTTAATTCCGACGGTCAAAGTATAGAAGCTGTGGGGATAGAAGCAAAACGCATGTTTGGACGAACACATTCAAAACTGGAAACCATCAGGCCCATGAAGGATGGAGTCATAGCGGACTTTGACATCACCAACCGCATGATCACCTATTTCATCACTAAAACTCTTAAGCAACATCGGTTCATAAAACCTCGCATTGTTGTTGGCGTCCCCACATGTATCACGCAGGTAGAAAAAAAAGCGGTGATCGACTCTGCACTCATGGCAGGAGTACGCGAAGTGCATCTGGTTGAAGAACCGATGGCCGCCGCTATTGGCGTGGGTATCCCGGTGCACAAAGCAGAAGGCAATATGGTGGTCGATATCGGCGGCGGAACTTCAGATGTGGCCGTTACCTCGCTTTCGGCCATCGCCTATGGTGAATCTGTCCGACTTGCCGGCGATGAAATTGATGAAGCTATCGTCCGTTACATGAGACTGAACCACCATCTCAATATCGGTGTATTCGAGGGCGAGCGAGTCAAGATGGAAGTAGGGAGCGCCTATCCCATCGAAGAAGAATTAACGACCGAAGTAAAAGGTTTGAATGTTCAAACAGGAGTCCCCACCTCCACTGTTGTCAATGATGAAGAAATCCGGGAAGCCATGAAAGAACCTCTTTCTACTATCATCACCGTTATCATACGGGCGCTGGAAAAGACACCCCCGGAACTCTCGGCGGATATCCATTCCAACGGGATTTATCTGACTGGCGGCGGCGCCCTCATTCGTGGACTGGATAAACTGATTGAGGAGCGAACCACTCTTAAAGTTTACATCCCCAACGACCCGCTTCTGAGTATCGTCAATGGAGTTGGAGCGGTTCTAGACAATTACGAAGATATGAAAAAGGTTTGTATCAGCTGATTTCCTTCGGTACAATGGCTTTCGGAATCCACCCAAAGATTTACAGTGATCGGGTAATTGATTTATGGGCCATCGTATAGCGGATTCATCTTGCGTGGAATGTGGATTAGAGGTCTTGTCTCTTCCAACAACTTTAGAATTCCGCGGACAAGAAATTCATCTGTTTTATCCCGTACTGTGTGCGCGTTGCCTAGAGAATATTTGTGAACGGTATTCGACCAGTTGCGCAAATTGCGGTGAAACCATTCCCCCCTATTCCCAAGTGGGAGTGTTAAAGGAAAATGGTGGGGGAAATCAGTTTGTTCACATGACAACTTCCTGTCTCACCGTGGGCAGCGCTTTTCACGGTTACTGGGGCAAGGGTAAACTACACAACTTTGTGGAAATAGAGGCATGCTAGAAATTCAGTTCGTTAAACAAAAAAGAACCGTTAAAGCCGAAGCAGGGGAAACCATCCGGGAAACCGCCATCCGAAACAAACTGAGTGTTTACCCTCACATCTTCAAAATTCTCAATTGCCGGGGGCGCGGACTCTGTCATTCCTGTGCGGTGGAAGTCGTCTCAGGAAATACCGAGCCAAGAAATGACGTTGAAGACCAGCAATTGGCCGGAAGACTGACAAAAAACCCAAAGCTCCGGCTGGCCTGCCAGGTGAAGGTTTCAGATAATCTGGTCGTAAAAACCCACGTTTAAAGGAACCAATCCTGAGGGCAAATTCCAATTATGTCCTTAATCTAAGGACATATCCTGAATTCGAAGCAAATGGGACAGATCGATACAGTTTACACCTTTCACCTCTATCGCCAACGAGAGGAGAGGTAATAATATTGACAATTTACTGTTAAAGTTTGAAAATATTAATGATTCCTCTTTCGCAAGACCATCTTGAAGAAATACGCGCGCACGCTTTGGATGAATATCCTGAAGAGTGTTGTGGAATAGTTATCGGTTTTCCGGGTTCGACAAAAGATGCCATTCTATTCCGGTGCACCAACATTCAAAACAACCTCCATAAACTTGACCCGGAGACCTATCCCCGGGATGCCAGGACGGCGTATAATATGGAATCTATGGAGGTCGTTAAGATTTTCAGTCAGGCAGAGGCCAAGGGAATGGTGATAAAGACCTTTTACCATTCGCATCCAGAACACGATGCGTATTTCTCGGCTGAAGATAAAAGAATGGCATTATTGGATGGAGAGCCTACGTACCCGGAAGCTGAACACCTTGTTGTTTCGGTTTATAATAAGGAAGTAAAGGACGAAGCTTGGTTCGCTTGGGATTCACAAACCAGGTCGTTTGAAAAACAAAACCATTAATCATTGATAAAACCTTTTCACCAGGGTTTATAAAATTTGAAGGAGAACCATAATGGCACTGCTGATCACTGAAGACTGTGTTAACTGTGGTGTGTGCGAACCCGAATGCCCCAACGAAGCCATCACTGAAGGAGACGATGTCTATGTGATTGACTGGGAAAAATGCACCGAATGCATAGGATGGTATGAAGACGCACAATGTGTGGAGGTATGTCCGGTGGATTGTATTCCAAAAGATCCAGACCATGTAGAATCCAAAGAAAAACTTCTGGCCAAGAAAGAAGCTCTTGTTGATGGGAATGGATAGTTATTGAAATAAACACCCAAAGAGGCATGACATGAGAGAAGAAGTCGAGACAGTTCTTGAAACAATTCGTCCAATGCTGATTAAAGATGGCGGCAATGTAGAACTGGTGGATGTCGATGACGGTATCGTAAAAGTCCGCCTCATGGGAGCTTGCGTGTCATGCTCCAGCTCAACGATCACGCTTAAGATGGGAATCGAAAAAGCGTTGAAGAAAGCTATCCCTATGGTTCGCTGTGTAGAATCAGTCGAATAAAAGTTGCTGAACAAATTTTTACGTTTATAAAAACATCTTAGTAAAATAAGGGCTGGCCCCTCTACCACCATGCCTCAATTTTCATTTACACGTTTCCTTTTCGCCTTCGCCGTTATATTAACGTTCACAGCCTCCTTTTATCAGGCAGAGGCTGTCGAAGAAGTGCATCTGGCTCAAGACTTCTCCCTGAAAAACCTTGAAGGTAAAGAAGTCAATCTCAGTCAGTTTCGTGGCAAATACCTGCTGATCAACTTCTGGGCCACATGGTGCGGCCCGTGTAAAATTGAAATGCCCTCGCTGGAAGCATTGTACCGCCGGTTCAAATCGGACAAGTTTGATATGCTTGGAATTTCTAACGATATGTTCGGTGACCGAGTGGTGCGCCCTTATGTTAAAGCCAGCAAACTCACCTTTCCCATGTTACTCGACCAACGGATGACTGTGAGCCATCAATATGGTGTTGTCAGTCTACCCACCACATTCCTGATTGACCCGCAAGGAAAAATCATCGGAGTCCTTCAAGGGGCGGAGGACTGGACCGACCCTGAAACACTGTTGTACTTCGAAAATCTTCTTAAGAAAAGCTGATCCACTGCTCTGAGCAATACACAAATGAAACAATTTTTAAAATTCCATTTTCTCTGGCATATACTCGTGTGTATGATCGCGTTCACCTTCTTAACAAACGCAAACGCACAAAATGCCAGGGACAACCCGCTGGAAGGCGATATGGTGCAAATTCCGGCAGGATCATTTGTCTTTGGCACCGATAAAAAGGATGAATCCGCAGAAGCGCTATCACTCGGAGTACCCAAACCATGGTATGCCGATGAAGGACCGGAACAAAGTGTCTTTCTTAAATCTTTCTACATTGACCGCTACGAAGTGACCAACCAACGATACAAAATATTCGTTGACGATGTAAGCTCTGTCCCCCCGGCAGACTGGACAGGTAACGAGTTTCCCGAGGGCAAGGGCGACTTCCCAACAGTAAATATCACCTGGTATGACGCGGCCAATTTCTGCCAGTGGGCAGGAAAAAAACTGCCCTCCGAAAAACAATGGGAAAAAGCCGCCCGAGGGGAAACTGGAAATGTATACCCCTGGGGCAATGAGTTTCAAGCAGGCTACGCGAATTTATCAACCAAATCAGGCAGCAAAAATTCCCTCGCCCCGGCAGGGTCTCACCCGAAGGGAGCCACCTCACTTGGTGTGCACGACATGGTGGGAAACGCGTGGGAGTGGGTAGAAGATGATTACGCCCCTTACAAAGGAAGCGCCTATAAAAGCAAATTTTTTGAGACGGGCGTCAAGGTACTGCGAGGACAATCCGCGAAAGACATAGGACACTTTCCGGGAGCCTCCTATTTATCTGCCCTGAAAATGTTTTCCCGAAGTGGTTATCGGGAATTTGCCGATGCGGATCAACCCGAACTGGATGTCGGCTTCCGCTGTGTCAGCGGTGAAATGCCAACCGCTATGAAGCTTGCCAATGGGTCCAGTCAGGCAGGCGGACTGAACAATCCTTCTTTCGGTGGAACAAATTCTCCTGCAGACACCACCCCGCTTTCTACCAGCTCCACAAAAACGTTGTCGAATCCATTCGAAGTAAAACCAAATTTACCGCAGTCGGGTATGCTGATTTTAATTTTCCTGGCCTTTGCCGCCGGTGTGTTCAGTTTTCTTTCGCCGTGCACACTTCCAATTTTACCTGCCTATTTTGCTATTACCGCACAGGCTGATCGCTCACGCATGAGCTTTATGTCGATCGCTTTTTTTCTTGGCCTGGCAACTTTATTTGTCGCGATGGGAGCCTCTGCGAGTTATTTCGGCGGACTATTACGGGAACACATGTTTTCCCTAACCAAGGCAGGCGGTATCATTGTTTTTATTTTTGGAATCATGACCCTGTTCGGGAAAGGATTTTCCGGAGCAGGTTTTCAAGGACGTCCCACGTCTACTTTTTTTGGTTTCTTTCTTTTCGGCGCCACCTTTGCTTTGGGGTGGACCCCGTGCGTGGGGCCAATCCTTTCCGGAATTCTCATTCTTGCCGCTTCTGATAAATCTGTCTTTCAGGGCATGACGCTTCTCTTTTTCTACGCCGTTGGCTTGGGGCTTCCTTTGATATTTATAGCGACGCTCTGCGGCAACCTGCCCAAGAATGGCTTGTTCTGGAGAATCCTGCGCGGAAAAGGATGGGACCTGAATCTAGCAGGACACACTGTATCTCTGCATACCACTAATATTTTCAGCGGACTACTTCTGATCGTTCTGGGAATGGCACTCGGCATGGGATACATCACCTACATAAACAGCCTTATTCCTATCGAAATTCAAATCTGGTTCAGTGATATCGAGGAAAAAGTTCTTCATCTGTTCATGCCCAAATAAGTTTACCTCTTTCTGCATCTATTTTTCAGCTAATTTGAAAACTTGGCCCGCCAGAAAAAAGGCGCTAAAAATATTCCCATCGCGTAGGGCTGTAATTTGGCAAAATAATTTGCTAGAATCGCTTTAGCATGCGGATCTCTTATTTATAGGAAAACCTAATGAAAAAATACTCCTGTCTCCTCATCGTGATTTTTGTGTTTTTGTCAGCCTGTGCTGGCGTAAACTCTGAAACAAAAAAAAGTTTTAAGAACACAGAGAACACTATCGTCTTAAAAGATCTGACTTCGCAAAATTACAGAATGATGGGCGCAGGTTCACAATTGGAATCTGCATTAGAAGATATGATTTCCCGTTCGATGTTTGTTCTATCACAAGGCAACTCAAAATACGTTCTCAAGTATAAAATATTGGATTACAAAGAAGGCAGTCGAGTAACAAGATTTGCCACTTTCGGCATTTCAGAAGAGGCCCATGGCAGACTAGAAGTCAAAGTCGCGCTTTTCGAAAATGGCGACATGGTGGGAGCCTGGACTGTCGACTCCTGGATAAAAGGAGGAGTCACTGGCGGCGATCTGGGAACACTGTTTGAGCAAGCCGCTAATGAAATCATGGACCACCTTCGCGGCGACTTCTAATAATCGTAATGGGCGATAACGAATCGCTAACCTCCCCCCTAATCCACCAGCTATTTTGGCCCTGCGCCCAGTAGCCACTCGCTCTTTCGACAAGCTCAGTAAAGGCGTGGAGGGCAATGACGAACCGTTAACTTTTATTCTTAATCTACTAGCGATACGGATCAACTACTCTGGCCCTTCGGTTCCCAAAAAGACCAAGTCTCTCTAAGAGCCAGAGGCTCTGAGAGATACCATGCCGAGCAGACAACGAAAACCGATGAAGTTGAAATGTGCCGTCGGTTCTATCTTGTTACGATAATAAGCTGGAGAAAATTTAATCACCGTATGCGTTTGTGTGAGTCCGCCACGAATGACCTTAAACCGATTACGGTCCTTTTCCAGAATCCCATCGTAAGCATACCAGTCGGAAGTCCACTCCCAAACATTGTATCCCATACCATACACACCATACGGACTGACCCATTCGTGACGTTGATCCACCGGCTCTGGAAGGAAACCTGAGAATCCATTATTAGGGTGTTCA
>Ga0208639_1001056_pt1 | contig 18739 bp, 16 predicted proteins | sample ETNtaG_33_FD_185772 | JGI IMG/M metagenome (GOLD analysis project Ga0208639, IMG submission 185772) | Marine microbial and viral communities from oxygen minimum zone, Eastern Pacific Ocean - ETNP201310SV76 (SPAdes) (version 2) | ecosystem: Environmental > Aquatic > Marine > Oceanic ...
TCGCCTGCAGTGTTGCAGTCGAAGTTGCTGTCACCGACACTTAGCTTCATCACAACGAACGCCCAGTTTAGGTCGTCCTCAGCGTGCTGCCAGCGAACTGACATCAACACATCGTCTGTGTTTGCGCTTGTGCTTGCAGCTGCGTCATCAGCTGTGTAGCTGTTGCGCGTGCCACTCTCTGGCTGGTCTGCAGCGAGGCTGTTTGCCCACACGTACAGAACACCAGCCAAAACCACAGTGATCGCGACCATTAGGATGGTTGCGATAACAGGGCTGACTGCCTGCTCGTTCTTCATATCATTCTTCATTTCAATGTCCTCCATTTCCCCAGCGGGGATGGCGCTGCTATACCACTCATTGGTATTAAGGTTCCCACCGCGCCGAATCGTGGAAACCGCAGTTTAATCGGTATACTGCGAGGAATAGGTAACTAGTACAAACAATTTGTGAACCAATTTCCTAACATATTCAAAATGGCAAAAACCACATTTTCAAGCATCCTCCTCGGGCCTCCAAAATCGAATCCCAGCCTGCCGGCCATAGTTCGTTAGGTGAACAGGGGCGAGAGACGCAGCGTAGAGGGGATGGGATGCACTCGACGAGTACCAATCGACCCTGTTCATATCACGGGTGCACTCACAGTCGTATAATCATTCCCAAATCGCCCTTTAGAGCCAAACTGAGGGATTATCGGCCCTTTACTCAATGGTGAGCACTTCTGGCCCACCATCGGTAATCCAGACTGTATGTTCATATTGGCCAATCATACCGCCATCAGTGCATCGAAGTGCATGGTATGTTTCAAGGAAGCGAATGCTGATTAATTTCTTGACTAGGGCATTCCATTTTCGAATCCGACTTTCTTCGTCTTCTTGTGGGAAAGGTTTCTCCATCAATGGGAATGCCCAACGTTCAGCGAAAGGGAGTGTCACATATCTCTCTTCAAGATAGTGTGCTAGACGGGCACCAAGAGGTTTCAACTTCTTTTTAGCAACCGCTTTTCGAATTGAGACATCACCTGTAACTCGATAGATGTTCGATGAATGCCGTGGAGCGATATTTTCCACTTCGCCTGATTTCCCTGTTGTGTTGAACGGTTCTATTGCAAAAATTCCTCCCAATGGAACCGTACCTTTGAATCCAGGATGATCCGAACCACAGGCATACGATGGGACAGAAGTACCTGCATGTAGATTGAAAAGTTCCAATTGGTGTCCACATAGATTTCGAATGGGTTCAAAACCAGCATCTACCGCAACTTGTTCAGCTGCTGCGCCCACTTTATGCCACGGTGTGCCAGGGTGCATCTGTTCAATCGAAGCATCTCTGGCATCTTTGGCTGCACGAATTTGGTCGGTATGTTTACCACCGTTTCCAACTTCAATGGTCATCGCATTGTCAGCAATCGCTCCATGAATGTGAACACCAATATCCAATTTGACGAGGTCCCCTTTTTTGAAAACAAGTTCACCATCCCGCCCTTCAGGGGGGGTCAGCAAGTGATCTGTGGTGTAATGTGCTGCGATATCGTTTACAGAAATAGTGCAAGGGAATGCAGGTTTTCCACCGTGACGGTGAATGTACCGTTCCGCAGATTCAATGACGTCGTGCCATTTAGCTCCGGCTACAATTTCCTCTTTGATTGCTTCAATGGTTCTGCGGGCAACGTGACCGGCATCACGCCAGTGCTTCATGTCCTCCGCTTCGACCATTCTAGAATCTCCTCCGCACTTACCTTTCCTTCTCTGATGATGGCCCAATTTGAATCATGCAACGCGTCCCCGGAGATGTCCCATCTAATCAAGGTACTCGGTGCTCCACCTACACACTTCCCTGGCAAAGTAGCACTTGGAGGGAGGTTGAGAATTTCTGCTGCTGCACCACAATCGAATGCGGGGTCATCCCCACTTGGATTGGCACTAGTCGCCGTAAGCGGGCCTGTTTCAGAGATGAGTTTCCTCGCGCGCACATCCGCGAGCACGCGGACGGCAACGGCATCTCCACCCAGTCGTGAATCAAGGGTTTTGATTGCAGGAAGAACCAGTGTCAATGAACCGGCAGGAAAGGCGTCGAGAATTTCTCTTGCATTATTCGGAATTTCCACAAGATCAGCAGCTTGCTCTAAATCACATACACCAAGACTGACGATTTTTGTTTCCGAGCGTTTTTTCAACTCGAATAGAGAATCCAATGCATCGGCTTGGGGCAAACAACCCAATGCAGGCAGTGTCGATGTCGGATAGACGATAGGCAATCCTTCTAGGACTCGTTCAACAATGCCTGCGGGCAGTTCAACCGGGTCGACCATGGGCACCCGAAGGCTTCCTGCATTTCAGAACTCCGCGAGCCAAACTTGCATATGTTGCTCCGCGATGGCTGCAGCCACATCTCTGTCTCCCGATTTGACCAATAATTTACCACTTGGATATAGCGTGATGTCAGCCAAATCACCAGAAAATGTACAACACAACCTATTTCTCAATGTACAATCCCATCCTTCTGATTCGATGCGGGCCGAAACAATTTCTAGATCGATTTTGTCAATCTGTTCGGGAACTACCGTCCAGGCAGCTCGTCCACTACACATCTCGAGCAGATAATCATCACGGGACACCGCCAAATCCTCCCATCGACATCCGCCCTTCTAGTTCAACCACGCCTTTCGCAGCCGCTTTTGCCGCCCTTCCTTTTTGGATTGTCCAAAACAAGAAAACGATGAATAGAGCCGTACAAACATTGTTCAAATGTGGCCAAATCGCCTCAAATGTTTCTCTTGAGATCCATTTTTCGAGAGGTAGAACCTCAAAGAGAAGTGCCTGTGTCAAATCCTCCATGGTCACAATTTCTGGAGCACCGAGTTGGGTGAGCAAGGGACCGACTACATTGTCCCATAGGATAGGAATTGGTCCCAAAATTAGTGTAACCCATCGCATTCGTTTGATGATTGCATAGGCACGCCACTGAGCCCTGTAACGCTGCTCTCGCATCTTGAGTTCGTCTGGAATCATTCAACCGCCTCAACTGGGGGGGGGCCCTGGTGGTTTTGCTGATTTTGGTGGAGGCCCTGGTGGTGAACCCGAGGGGGGCGGGCCAGGTGGTTTCCCAGAGGGTCCAGATGGTGGGCCTGATGGAGGTGGCCCCGTGGGTGGTCCCGGTGGTTGGGTAAATTGTTCAGGTGATGGGGCAGCAGGTGGTGCTGGTGGTGCTGGTGATGCCAGTGGTGCTGCAGGTGGAGCTGTTGGTGCTTCAATATGAGGTGGTGCAGGTGGTACCTGTTGAGATGACAAGAGTCCTCCAGCAAATGCAGCCTGCATGGGGTCCTCTGACGATATATCGGCTTCCAGAGCAGTATTGTCAACAGCCTCATCATCACCAAAGCCTGCGAATGCCGTTCCAAAGGCAGCGGCCATTGGATCAGTGTTCACAGATTGACCCATTTTCGGTGAACTCGTAGAAGGATTAGCAATCCGTTCGGGACGCGTAGTGGCGGCGATTCTCACTTCATTTGTGAACGGCCCAAGTTCGACAGAACCGGAACCGGAATCTGTGTTGTAATCGATTTTGAACAACCATGCTCCCGTGTCAGAAGGAACCCAAAATTTCAATTCATCATCTTCACCAGATTCGATTCTTGAAGGCGCACCACGTGAGTGTGCATGGGTTCCATCCATGGCGCGAATATCTCCATTAATGTCCCACAAATCCCAAGCCGATTCGTTTGCAACATCAATTGTAACTTCAAGAATATCTTCATCATCATCATCAATTTCTTCGACAACAGCCCAGAGTGTTGCGGTCACGCCTCCGGATGAGACAGTTCGCTGCGCCATGAATCGACGACGCGCAACCGCTACTTGAATCCCGCTCCGTTCAGCGCAGACCGTGTCTCTTCGCAGGAGGGAGAGAATTTGCGATAACTACGATACTCGCACAAGCGAGGTCTATGCTCGATTGATGGGTATGCCGCTGTCGAATATGGCGACCATCGATGAATAGGAACAATAGATTGAGTAATGGAATAAGATAGCGCAATTTAGAGACCGATCGTCGTCCACAATCACTGCGTTGCAAAGGCTCACCATCCTCTCGAACAACAGCCAATCCAAACCAGCGCTGACCCAATGATCGACCCATACTGTGAACCGTATATTTGTGATAGAGATAATTCGTTCCGAAGATGAGGGCCCAATTGATCAAGACAAAGTACCATTCTGCGCTGATGAGTGCACCTAAATTCCATGCGTATGCAATCCATGAACCCGTTGCAATGAGAAGTACCCCCATGACCACAGTCGTGTCGAGAATGAAGGCAGAGATTCGCTTCCAAAGAGGAGCGAGTATCGTTCCCTCTGGAACAGGCCAATGTCCATCACTTTCTTGCACGGCGAGTTTGGCAAGATTTGTCGCATTCCCATGGGTTGAGATTGGACTTTCGTGGCTCATGTTCACCCTCCGTGCTGTTGCCGCGTTCATTGCCCTTAATGTCACATATGGAGAACGTGATACGCTTCCAGACCTCGTTCAGAAGCCCAATCACACCATGATGCCCAACTTGAATCATTCCTAAGCGTGCGAGGATGGCCGAGGAGAATCAACCCTCTTCGCGCGCGTGTAATGGCGACATTCAATCTTCGTCGATCTGTAAGAAATCCCATTTCGCCGGCATCGTTCGCGCGCACAGCGGAGAGAACAATCACATCTTTTTCTCGGCCTTGATAGCCATCAACAGTTTTGATTTCAAGGCCATGATAGCGTTCATTTTCGTCACGTCCTCCTGCACTTTCAAACAAGTCATTTAACAACCGAACTTGGCCACTATATGGTGTAACAACACCGATGTCGTGTGGAGTAAGGTCGCCACCTGAAAGCAACATATCGACGACTCGAACCGCCAATCCAGCCTCATCCATATTCTGTTTGGACGTTCCATCGGGGCTGCTATCTTCAGCACCTTCGACTGGAATAAAAGCGACAGGCGCATCCCAATCTGGCCAAACAAATCCTGCAGGAGCAGGTCTATCTGCAGAGGTAATTCCATCTTCCAGTTTCCCTTGGTAGAATCGTTCACTCGGCCATTCCCTGATTACAGGGTGCATTCGGTATTGTGTAGTGAGCATAGTCGACGGTGCACCCAATGCAATAAGGCGTTCAAACAATGAACATGCCAACCCTTCATCTTCGGCTCGACGAGAGATTACTGTGGGTGGTAATTGGTGGTGATCACCGACCAATACCACATGACGTGCACCCTTTGTCAATGGAATCAATGAAGCAGGCTCAGTTGCTTGGGTCGCTTCATCGAGAAGGACGAGAGGAAAGCGTCTGGAATCTAGCAACAAATCTCCAGCTCCAACACAAGTGGCACAGATGACTTGAGCATGCTCCAATATATCGTCGCGCATCTGATTTTCAATTCGCCGAACTTCTTTCCAACCATTGTTGATATCTCGGTGTGCCAACCCTTTCTCTTTACCCTTAAGAGAAGACAATTTTCGCATGGCGTCCTCATTCAAACCAATGATAGTTTCAACATCTTCACGGAGATGGTGTTCCGTCATTTGAGCCGCCATTGTTGCATCTCTCAGAGATTCTCTAACCTTCACAGGCTGTCCAAGTCGAATGGCCTTGACACCCTGTTCTAACAATCCTTCTAGCAAATTATCCACGGCTACGTTCGAATCTGCAACCGCCAATACCGGTCCAGCCCCATTGCGGGCCCATGAGGCAAGAATGCGTACTGCTGTGTGAGTTTTTCCAGTTCCTGGAGGCCCCTGAATCAGCGATAATCGATACTGCATGGCGTTGGAGAATGCTTCTGATTGACTTGAATTGAGTTCCCCTGTATGGCTGGCTTGTGCCGTGAGACGTTTCTGAATACCGCCTAGATTTGCAGGCCTAGACGAACTCTCCTCCATGTCGCGAACCTGTCCGTAAAACAACTCCCGTAGGGTTGTTGAACTCTCTTCACCAAATAACAATTCAATTGCCGCCGCCATTCGATCGTGAGCAACACGATTTGCTCCTCTGTCAAGGCGCCATGTATCTGTACGTATTTTTGCAGGTTGTTCATTGACCACGATTCGAATAAATTTGCGAGATCGTGACAAAACAGTTCCTTCGATGACTTTCTCTTTGAGAGGATTATGCCGAGAAAGCGTGACAATATCTCCGTGTCGAAACCGGTGATGGGGCAACGTTCCTCCTCTGCCGAATAATTTGACAATTCGCTCACCAAATAACCATCCATCATTCCGACCTTCTAAGTCGAAGAGAGTAATACCATTCTCAACCAATCGATCGCGACTCCATTTTCGCAATCGCTCCTCTACTGCGACCATTTCATCTTCAAGTTCCCAATCGATGAGTCTGTTGAATCGCTCAAAATGATCCTGTGATCGAGGAAAAGAGATTCCATCGCTTTCTTCATCAGTTCCTTTGTGAGCTGAAGAACCCGCAGGCGGCCCCCGTTTAATTCGACGAACCTTTCCCTTTCGGTCCGCCATGTTTGGGCCTGATACTCGACTACCTTTGGACCCTCCCACATCTCTATTGGCCCCTTTAGGGCCAACCGATTGAACATTGTAACCCTCAAGCGTGGGGCAGCGAATCTTATACCGTAATTGTGAGCGCCTTCATTTTGGGTGGGGCAATGTTCGGCCGTAAGCGGAAGAAAGAGGCCGATGGCCAAATCTGTCCTCTGTGCCAACTGTTGAATGCCGAGGAAGCAGAATCTTGCACACGTTGTTACTACGAATTTACCGTTGCAGCCCATCGCCAAACCGTATCCGAAATCACTGACGAGGAAAGTGGCGGTCTGTTCGATGCACTTCTTGAAGAAGACGAAGAAGCCGATGCAGACTCGCCTCTGGTCGATTGGACAAGTCATTCATTTTCGATGGATGATATGACCGTCGAAGTTTCTCCATATGACGAAGATGGCTTGGTCGAAGTGGATCAATCAGTTTCGATGGAGCATCAGTTTGATGCACCTCAACAGGTAGCCAGAATCAAGGGAAAGCCAAAACAAGAGGATGATGATTATGTTCTCACCGCAGCAGATGCACCAAAAAATGTCACAAAATTCGATACAGGAGATGGGCCTGATTTGGCCTTTGAGGAAGAAGAATACAGCGCACCGGTGGTCAAACTTGTTGAAATGACTGAAAGCGAAGACGTTGAACCAGTACATTCCACCACCTCAATTCTAGAAGAAGAATACAATGGCGAAGAAACCGAAATTTCCTCGGCACCTGAATTGGCAACTCCGGAACAACCTGTTGAATCCCCGGCAATACCTACGATTCCCGAGATTCCGACATTACCAACAACTCCAATCGTTCCAGTCACAGCCACCCCTCCGGTAGCCCCGTCCGCTCCAGCGATTCCAGCCATACCAGCCATCCCTGCAACCCCTGTTGTTCCACAGCCAACCCCTAACGGAATCTGGCCATGGCCTCAATCAGATGCTTGGGATGATACCACGGTCCGCAAGACGCTACGCGATGCAATGGAATCCGCAAAGAGTGGAGATATTGCCACTTCAAAGAGAACCCTAGTCTCATTGGGCCCTCATCTTGGTGATCGTGTAGATCTCGTATTCCATATCGGAGTCTTGCTGAAGAAATTTGAGCAGGAAGAAGTCATGCGTCGAATGATTGAAGCAGCACGGAATCAACATCCAGATTCCCCTGAAGTGGCCAAAGCGGTTCAGCACCTTCTGTCCTGAAGGCATAAACCCCGCCAACATATGGGTCCATCGTGCGCCCAATCGCTCCAATAGAGTGTGACGAAAATCTGCGGTTGTTGCCGTGCCATCCATCACACCATTCAGTCATTCTTGAAGCAATGAATGAAAGTGCTGACGAAATCTATCAAGCAATGCCCTGGTTGGAAATTGAAGAACCACTCCCCTCACAAGTCGAACATTATCTGTGGGATGTTCAGCGATACGGCGAGGGTGGTTTGTCGTATCACTGGGCCATAATATCCTCAGGCGAATTTGCCGGATTGATTGCATTAGACCATGTATCAACGTTGATAGTTGGACATTGGAATCTAGGATATTGGATTCGTCGGAGTTGTCAACGAAAGAGACTTGCGAGCCAATCGATTGATGGTGTACTCAATTGGCTTGGTCGCGGAGGTCTAACATCTGTAGAGATGGCTGTTAGTCGAGACAATATTGCCGGCGTTAGAACCGTAGAATCTGCAATAAGAAGGTGGGCTGGACATCCACTGGATGAACAGATTGAAACAAAGGTGGGTGGTCAAATTGTATCGCATGATTGTTGGCTCATACCTCGCATACCATTGGGTGATTCTCAGTGACGGCATGGTTGAGCGTCGATACTGACGATGAACATCATTTCCCTTCTCGGAGGGGTCACCCCAATCGTTCATTGGAATCCATGCCAAAATGGCAAACAGAAGGCTATCGAGCCTCTAAGAAGCTCCTTGAGTCTACAGATTGCTTCATCGAATGGGTACGCGGGGGTCCTGAAGTCACAGTATTCCTCCTAGCAGAACAGTTGGATTGTCCTGAATTTACTGCGCGCATTGATCTATTGTTGGAGATGCCCAACATCCTATTCGCTTGCCATGGATGGGGTCATCGTTGTTGGTCTGCATGGCCATCAGACATTGTTGGTTTTTCGGAGATGTTAACCACAGCAAGAAATAGAATTTCAGCATACGCTGGTGAATCTTGGCGTCCTTGGTTTAGAGCGCCAGGTGGTTACATCGAAACTTGGATGGCGGCACCCTTGGCAGCAGCAGGTTTCAGATTGGATTCATCAGTCAACCCTTCAAGGTGGGTCAATCGAAAAATGGGTGGGGATTGGTCAAAGGTACAGAAATCAATGGAACAAAATGGGGTCATTGAACGCCCATGGTTGACGACAAGAATTGGGCCCGCTTGCGGACCTGCCCTGAGCCTATTTCCATTCTCTGTATTTGCCCACAGAGCTTGGAAGAAAAATTCGAATTCAATCACGAATAACCCCGTTGCTGAAGAAGCGACTGCGTTGTATTGGCATCTACTCGATCACGGACGAAATTCTGGGCAATGGGAGCCTCCATTGGCCAAGATTGGGTAATCATTATTCACCGGGAATTTTTCTCTCAATGCCGGCCATATCTTGGAGTCGATTCCAGAAGGACAATCGATCCTTTTCTGCAATGAGAATGGTTTCTGATGGCGTTCCATCCTTGTCGAATTGTTTTCTGAATCGTCCCTCCGATTGAGCGAAGTCTCGGAATTTCACTTCCTTCCTTTCACCATTCTCATCCTTCATCTGATGCCAATCCTTTCTAGGACTTGGGTTTCCCTTGAGATCCCATCGATCTTGGAATCTTGGGCCTTTCTTAGGATCGTAAACAAAGATTGGCCAAGCGCGCGTGCGAAGCGCGAGAGCGGCTTGCTTGAATGCAGCGTGATCGCCGACACCGTGTTCGGGTTGGCAAGTTGTATACACAGAGACAACAGCAGGACCTGGGTGTGCATTCGCCTCTCGAATGGCTCGGTAGAAATGATTCGGCAAACTCGTCACTGTTTGTGCAACATACACGTTGGGATGCATCGCTGCAATTGCTCCGAGTTCCTTGCGAAACTCTTGCTTCCCTGGAATGGCCGTCCCATGCGCATAGAATTTGGCATCTTGTCCAGTAAATGTCGCTGTCGAAGTCTGACCACCTGTATTTGAGTAGACTTGTGTGTCCAGTACTAGGACTTTGATGTCCATTCCCGAAGCGAACATTCTAGACAACGCCCCGAAGCCGATATCGTACATTGCTCCATCACCACCAATCACCCAGAGTCGCTTATCTTCCCAACCAATTTGATCCCAGCGCGCTCGCACACCCATGGCATCTGTAGGTCCGTTCTCAAACAGTGAGTTCGTCCATGGGACACTCCATGGATTGTATGGGAATGTACTTCCATATACTGTAGAACATCCTGTTGAGTTGACCACACCGACATTGTCAGCTCCGTGATCATATCCAAGAACAGCGGAAAGCATCCGAAGTGCCGTCGCCTCTCCACAACCAGCGCAGGAACCCGCACCACCGACGTAGAGCAGACTCTTGTCAACAAGCATCATGTCCATGACAGATTTCTCATTGATGAATTTGGGATCGGTGTCCCCCATACTCTGGAAGAAGTCCCAGAGTCGCCGATGCTCATCCATTCCAATCTTCTCTTTCGAGACCATCGCCAGGGCATTCTTGTCACCACAAACGTCGACACATTCCGCACAACCTTTGCATTTGCTAGGATCGATGAATATACCGAAGCGGCCAGGTTCGAGATCTTTCTTTTGCCGATTGCCCCAGTACTTCTTGACGCGTGGCCAAAGTCCTTCCATTTCCTCCGCGTCGCTTTCTGAGAGTTCATCCAGTCCACCTTGAAGAGTATCTTCTGAGACAACCTTGCCAAGGATTGCTGTGTCGGGGCACATTGTCACACAGTCCATACAACCAACACATGCTTCCGCAACGAATTCGGGTATCTCATCAGCAATGTAGGAGAAATCACGGTGAACGCCGCTACCTGCAGCGATAATTGAACGTGCATGTGCACGATCAGCAGGTAAACTTGAGGGGGCATGTCCTGCGTTGTATGCCCCGATAATTCGCTTCTCAAAATCTTCAACACTAAAGAAATCCTCATCATGAGCGGTTTTACGCCGTGCCGGCTTTCCTGTAGTCATGCATTCACCTCCATTTCTGCTATTTCTTCTGGGCGAATCTCATTCACTTCGGTAAAACCACGTTTGACACATTCTAGATTTTCCTGCACGACTTGTTCTCCACGTCGACCGAAATATTTGCGCAGACTCTTTTCAATCGAACCATACAATTTCTCTTCGCTCGTGTTTTCTGCGAAAGGCGTACTTCGCAGGAAAATACCGAGGAGAACAATGCCTTGCATGCGCACGACGAGATCCTCACTGCTGCTGACCTCGCGCGCAATCTTCGCAGTATCAATCCACAGAATCCGAATGTTACGCGCTTGAATTTCCTGTTTTGCCCAATCTGGTAGATTGCCCCACACCTCTTCATCAGAATCCTCATTTGTTTGGAGGAATACAGTCCCTCCATCTCGAACTCCCTTCAGTGGGTTTCCAGTGTTGAAGGCATTCTTATCCTGCACAGCGATGAAATCAAGGATGTCGAGTTCGTGATGAATGCGAATTCTCTCATCTGCGATAGTGAGATAGAAATTGGTTGGCAACCCCTTCTTTTCAGAACCATATTTTGGGTATGCCTGAACTGTTTTCTTGAAGAGATCCGCTGATACAGATGCAATGATTTTGTTCGTCGTCACGCTACCGAATCCACCTACACTGTGTCCACGCATGCTGAAAGCCCCTTCAGGGCGGCCATCGATATCTGGTGCCGGCTCAAGTGCGGTCGGGTGTTCAATTCCAAGAGTGAAATATCGAGGTTCTTCATCAGAATCAAGAAGATCGTACACAGCGGCGAGATCCCCGCTGGTTACATCGCGACTACCAAGGCCATAGGAGCCCGTATGGATTCGAGGGATACGCTCCAATTCTGGGTATCCAGGGCGACCTTGAATTGCATCGGCCAGAGAAGATTTGATTTCAGTGGTGAGGGGATTTGATTGTGCCATGGGGTCATCCATTCTTTCAAGAACAGCGACCGATTTACACCCCGCAATCGCCGCTGCAATTTCTGCCCCGGGAAAAGGTCGGAAACAAGTAACGTGAACACAACCCACCTTTCGTCCAGCAGCCCGTAGTTTGTCAATAACTGTAGTTGCCGTCTCAATCATTGAACCGATGCCAATAATTGCCGTTTCAGCGTCATCCATTTGGTAACAGTCAATGAGCCCATAATCTCGTCCAGTAAGTTCAGAGAAATCTGCCATTGCAGCCATCAATGCTGGTTTTACAGAGTCTGTGAAATGTCTCTGAGCAATTTTTCCTTTCATGTATGCGTCTTGATTCTGGACAACACCAGTCATGATGGGATGATATGGATCCATTAAATTGCGCAATTTTTCCGACGGATCTCCGACGAATTGTTTCATCAGTTCTGGTTCACAAAGGCGAACATTTTCGATTGTATGGGTTGTCAAAAAGCCGTCTTGCACATTGAAGAAAGGGGTATCTGAGTCTTCAGCCGCTCTTCGTGAAATTACAGCAAGGTCGCCCGCTTCCTGCGCATTGCGAGCGAACACAATCCCCCATCCTACGTCGGAAACTCCCATGATGTCGTCATGCCCTGCATGGACATTCAGAGACTGACTGGTCATTGCTCGAGCACCGATATGGAAGACGACTGGAAGGCGTTTCCCACTGATGACATAGAGCACCTCTTTCATTAGAATGAGACCTTGTCCGGAAGTGAAATTCGTCACTCGCCCTCCAGCGAGTGCATATCCTTCAGCCGCAGAAGCGCTTGAGTGTTCGGATTCCGGTTCAAGGAAAATCAAGCGTGTACCCCAGAGATTCTCCTTTCCATTGGCCACAGCTAGCCCATAACCAACACCCATTGTTGTAGACGAAGTAATTGGATATGCGCAGGATCCTTCGGTAATATTTGTCTCAACGTGAACGATGTGTCCAGCACCATCAGTAGTCGCTGGAATTCCCGGAAACTTTGCGTCACTCATGCCTATTCCCCCTGATATTGTCCCTTCGGGGTCAGCATTTGCATTTAGGGGTTTGTAAAATCGACCACTTTAAGCCGCAGTCATCCGTTGTTCTATGAAATTCCATGGAATTGTAATAATATCCAGTAAAGGGTGTTTTTAATAGCGTCCTCCTTACAGGAGGAGTCATGAGCACACGCTATGTGAATACTCTGCTGATTGCCACCATCATGATCTTGGTATCGATGAATGGTGTCTTGGACTTCAGTGAGAAAGAAAATGAAAGCCCAGAATTACTGGAGCTTGTAGAACCTCTCGATGCACCGACCAACCCAGGTCACACAGTGTTTGCACAGTACATCACTTCGGATAATTGTGGGTACTGCTATCAATATGGCAGCCCAGCCCACCATCAGGCCAAAAACAACCTGCCGGACAACTATGTGTACATCTCTTACCACAGTGCATCCTACGGTAACACGGCAGATGCAGAATCGGGAAACATTGCTCCAATCTATGGTGTTCAGCACCTTGGTGAGTCTGGTGGTGCACCGAAGACTTCCTTCGGCGATGCCACCCTCAACACAGGTTGTGGTTCCAACACTTGCTGGGACCAGTTCATCTCAAGTGGTGGAAACATGCACTCCACTGCTGCAGATTATTCAGTGAGCGTCGGACAGAGTGACAACGGCGACGGCACATCTGATATCACAGTCTCAGCATCATACATTGGTTCCGGCACTGCAGCCTCATCGATTACGCTGTATGCAGCAGTCACAGAGAAGGTATGCAACTCTCACGTCTATTCAGACGGAAGCAAGGGCCACAACTGCTGGGAAGCATGGCTGCTCAACAATGGCAACTATGCTAGCAACAGTGGAAACACTGGCGGGACTGGATTTGAAACGATTTCACTCGCATCAGGTTCAGCATCCAAGTCGTGGACGGTTCCAAACAACCTTGTCAATGGTGGCGCGAGTAACATGAATGTGGTCGCAGCCCTCTACAGTGGATGGAGTACAAGCAGTTTCAATGAGGATGTTTACGCTGCCGCTGACGGCACCATGGCCCCTCCAATCGACATCTCAGTCGTCAGTTTTACCGTTGACAATCAAGATGGCGCACCCGGGTTCATGTCTGGTGATATGCTGGATCTTGAGGTAACGGTCAGAAACGCTGGAGCGGACACGTATTCAGATGGTGGCACCATTGAAATCTGTCATGACACCACTTGCTTTGGTAGCACATCCCTGAACACATTGTCGAATGCTGCAGGTTCTACCAATACTCAGACTTACAGCACTACCTTTGACACATCGAGCATCGTCAATACCGCCAATGGCATGACCGGATTCAAAGCCCAGGTCGTTGGACTAACCAGTGACGGGAATGGCGCCAACAATGTGCAGATGAGTTACATCCAGCATGATTTCACACCCTCTGCCGATACCCCAATGGCAGCAGGAGATACAGCAATTCCTCGTGGCGGCACTCTAGACTTTGATCTCACAGGAAATCCAAGAGACGGTGTGGATACATTGGCAACGATGACACCAGAGTTTGAGGTGTCTCCAACCGGAACGTCCTCATGGAGTTCTGATTGGGTTGATGCACCGCTAAGTTTGACAGCCGCAGGTACTCAGTATGAGCGATACGTGTTCACCGTTGAACCCGTTAGCACAGCAGGTAGCGGCGATTACGATGTTCGTGCTCGCTTCACGGACGCCCGTGGACAAGTCGGTGACTGGAAGGCTGCCAACGCAGCCTTCAGTTTGATGAATGGCCTACCACAGGTGATTGATCCGAATCAACCCGGTAACGCTCCTAGCACCTGTCCATCCTTCCCCGGTCTGCCTACCGTCAAAGTAGAGACCAACGAACGAGTATCTCTCGCAGGACTCGTTTGTGACGCAGAGACTCCATTGTCCAGTTTGGTCATTACCAGTCAGGACCCGTCGTTTATTGCATGGCACGCCTCAGCAGGTGAAATTGAAGTCAACTTCGAAACGATGCAATGGGACAGCATGGGCAACCCACAGCCACAAGGACTTGGTATCTCAATCAATGATGGTGAGGACACAAACACTGGCACACTGTTGTTTAGTGTAATTGAGAACGGCCAGCCTCGCTGGAACAGTATCCCCGCCCAATCGTATAATGAGGGTGGAAGCGTCCAACTTGGACTTGCTCAGTATCTAACAGATACAGATGCCAATGGCAACCCCTCGAGTGTGATGGACCTTTCATTGGCCATCGTCTCAGTCGAACCTGCAAACATCCTCAATGCGGAAATCTATGGTAACACATTGATGGCCACCGCATCCAATGACGATGCCTTTGGCAGCGTTGTAATCACCGTTCGTGCAACAGATGCAGACGGGCAACTTAGCGAAGCACCCGTTCACGTGCACGTACAAAATGTGAACGACGCCCCTCGCTTCGATGCAATCGGTTTGGAGAACCTCATGGTTCAGGCAGATGATACGCTAGAGTTGGATCTATCACCACGTCTAACAGACGTCGATGATGATGATGCTGAGATTTGGGCGACCGTGACATCCACCGATGGAATGGTCCAGTACAACCCCATTTCTGGGATGCTTACAGCAACGTATACCACAGCAGGTCAATACATGATTCAGTTGTCTGCATCAGATTCCCATGGCGATTCAGGACAATGGATGATGATGGTCAACGTCGTTGACAGTTTACCGCTAGTTTGGACCACAGATGGTAGCAATGGCGACCTCGATGCAGTTGTTACTGACATGTACTTCGGCAAGGAGCCAACCTTCTTCCTCGTTCAACTCAGTGACGTTGAATTGACAAACATTGAGACAGAGTGGCAGATTTGCAACACACAGAGTGGAATTTGTTACGAACAAGGAGTAGTATCGATTGACGCTTCAAATTTCCAAACAGGACAAACATTTGTCGCAGCCCCCAGTTCAGGGAACGGTTTGGCCAATTTCGATGAGGTAAAACTTCACGTGACAGCAGTGGGTACTGACGGCTTCGATTACGAATCGGATACAGTATCATATTTGGCAATCCAAGAACCTGGCACTGAAGGTCCAACGGATGGATCTGATGGTGAAACAGATAACGAACAGACTGGAGATGGTGAAGAAACATCGCAGGCTGGCGGAATGGACACCATGGTCATTGGCGGCATCATCGGATTGATTGTGCTTCTAATGATTGCTGGAGTCCTCGGTGCCATGCTATTGCGTGGTGGCCGTGATGAGCAACTACCCGCTACAGATTGGGGCACAGAAACTGCCTTTGCAACACCCGAGGCAGCAGCACCACCCGCGGCAGCACCAGTTGCCAATTCAGTACCAGATTACACCCACCTCACTCCGGGCGGCCAGTATGTTACCGGCCACGCAGGAGAGACGGTTTACTTGGCACCGAACGGAACAGCTTGGACAATGCAAGCCGACAGTTCGTTCATTCGAACGTCTTAATCGGATATTTGGATATGGGCCTAGCGCTCTCGGCGAACAAAGGGGTTTGACCTTACCATAGGGGGTATCCCTGTTTCTGAGCAGGAATAGGGGTTTATTGGATTCAATAGCCGATACCCTAGGGTGAAGTATTAAGAGCGGTCGACCAAGGCCGGAGTTCTATGTCTGTAGAGGCTATGGTACAAGGAATGATTGACACGTTGAATGATGCACTCGGGGATGCTGGAAAGCACGATCGAGGAAACTCCGCCGCGGGTACTCGCGTACGCAAGGCAATGCAGACCATCAAGGGCTGCGCGCAGGATGTGCGAAAGCAGGTCCAATCAGATAAGAACGCTTGAATCGTTTAGCGTGTGTGTCCCCGTTTTGGCTTAGGCCAAGGCGGGGACCTCTTACGTTTCAGAGCGCATCGATTTGGCTGTGAGTGGACCAAACTTGCCATTCGCCGCCGCCGTTCATGAAATCCGCATTCCCTGTTGTTTGATACCAACCTTCAGGTGGTGCATCCCATTCAATACCAGGGGACAATACAATCCATTCTACCGCAGATAAATCTCCGCGGTTCTGCATAATTTCTTCCGAGAATAGTTCGGATTCCCAACCTGAATCAGGGGATCTCCAATGACCTGTGATATTGCGTTCATTTACATCCTCAATGTAGGTGTGGAATGTGTAGAGATAATGCATGCCTAGAGTAGCATCATGAACAAAGACGAATTCTTCACCATCGACCATATTGTTTGAAAGAATTTCTGCTGCATCGTCAGTCCAGTAGGTTTGACCATGCAAACCAGCGGCTAAAGAAATTGGAAGAATGAGCAATACACCAATGATTGCCTTCCGCTCAGTCCAATCGAGGTCATCATTGACACGTTTGATCAACAGATAGGATGGAATTGCGAGAATTGTGATATATCTGCCATTGTTACCCATTGTCCACATATGCCAAGGCCATTCTGAATCCCACAGTATCGATTCGTATGTCCACAAGCATGCGACGTAGGCAACAATTGCACCTGCCATCGTTCCAATGAAAAGAGCCAATTCCCCAGTCAATCGATCTTCACTGGTTGCCATGTTAGTCCAAGTTCTCTTTGCAAATGGCCACAAAACCATCCCAACCATCCCATAGACGATGATAACTCCGAATATTGAGATTGGTAGAGCCTGAATGAATCGAGCAGTATCAGTTGTAACTACTGTGAATGAACCATATCCCAGCAAACCCAAACTGACGATGCTTAGCAACCCAAATCCAAAACCACCCACCATTGCTCTTTGGGGATTGAACCAGTGATTTGGAGCGCGATCAATGAACATCCCAACTCCAATCAATGCTAACAAAGGAATCACCAGTGTGAAGGGTTCAATTTTCCATTTCAACACCAATACCCACAGAACCAGAATCGCCGAAAGCCCAATTGCCGTTATTCTTGCAAATGCATTTCGTTCTGAATCATAATTCCTGGACATTTTCCATATGGCCCAAGCAATGCCAATCATCGCCAGATAGGTGTATTCGGAATAACCTCTGCCAATTGAAAAGATGAGTGCAGGATTCATCAGCAATACCGTGATACTTTCTTTTCCAAAACCCATACGATTTACAGTGATAATTGCAATAAGTAAACCAATGATTGCAAATGGCATTACCGATCCAGGGGTCACACTACTTGCTGGAACTTCTTTAGCATCTGATGGATTTGAAGCAAGTGGGTCATCGGTTCTCACATCACCCCAATCAAGTTCCCATCCATTTTCTGTTTCGACATAGGCACCTTCGACATGTGCATCAAGACCTAAATCACTGGAGAAAATAGCCGCTAAATTTAGAATGATTGCAAGAAGAAACAATCTGTGCCAGAACCGCTTCGGATTGTAGAGTGAAGCACTCTCTGCTGAGGTTGACTCCTCATCCATTGGGTCTGTTCCAGACCCAGATGGCTATGATTGCACCGGATGTTCAGAAGTCAAAGAGCGTTGATTGTCCCCTAGTTCGCATTCTTCCAGCCCCTTTCATTCGTTCAAGGGCCCGGTCAACACGTCGCTCGCTAAAATCTCGATCATCGATGAGGAATTGTTTGAGTCCATCTTCGTCCGCCATCCCCGATTCGGGTAATTGACCAGATATTGGATGATTCAGGAACAATTCACGGATTTCATCAAGTCGCTCTGGTATCTCCTTTTCTTTGGCTTCGCAGACGGCCTCGATGGTTCCATGTTCTTTGATTAATTTCAGTCCAGTTTTTGGACCGATGCCACGTATTCCTGGATGGAAATCAGTTCCAACCATGATGCCTAAATCCACCAATTGCTCATGTGTGATGTCATGTTCTTCCAGAAGATCAGACAATACAATTCTCTCCGCTGTCACCACACGTCCAAATTTTTTGGTACCATGACTGGTTAAATTCCGAACCATCACTGGGCTCCCGTATAGCAGAACATCCCAATCTTGACTGGCAACACCAGCGACTTGCCCTTGGCGACACCAGACACTGGCTGCTCCTTCGGCTTCCATTGGCGCTTCAATCCAAGCAATCCCCAATAGATCAAGCATTTGTTGGGTTTCTTGCACCATCTCAGGTGTGTAGGATACAACTTGAGCCCCGAGTTTATCGGCGGCTTTCCAATCCTCTGCTTCAATGGC
>Ga0208639_1001066_pt1 | contig 18645 bp, 7 predicted proteins | sample ETNtaG_33_FD_185772 | JGI IMG/M metagenome (GOLD analysis project Ga0208639, IMG submission 185772) | Marine microbial and viral communities from oxygen minimum zone, Eastern Pacific Ocean - ETNP201310SV76 (SPAdes) (version 2) | ecosystem: Environmental > Aquatic > Marine > Oceanic ...
TGCGTTATCAAGTTCGTTGGATACTGCTAATGGTAAGCAGATAACTTGGCGCTTCCGAATTAATCCTGATTGGCAAGATTCTGAAACAGCGAGAATCTTCACCACCCTCATCACAGATAGTGGTTCAGAGGGATTACCAGCTGCTAAATTTTTCAATCCAAGTGGCTTAGGTAATGCTGTAGAGAATGATGCATCAATTTCAGAATTAACAGTACTCAACCAAGCAGGCGATGAACAGACTGATCTTTCGAATGTCCATAGTAGCAACATATTCACCCTTGAGGGAATGGTTCGTTTTGAGAACCTCGATGTTGCTCCTGATCCCGCATCTTATTCTCTTGTATTTGAATCCCAGAATGCATCTAATCTCTCTGATTGGAGTGAAGTAGATCGTCTATCAGGGGTATTAGGTGGCAATTTCTCATGGCAACCAGTAATACCAGAGCTTTCTGCTGGTAATGACACGTTCCGCCTTCGCCTTGATAATTACACTGGCGGAAACACAATATGTCCACCTTCATCACTTTCCCCAGATCTTGATTGTGGGATTCCAATGACAGTATTCATTGATCAGTATGCACCGTTCCTAGTGAACATCAGTGTTTTAGATCACGCATCCAATTGGAGAGAACTACTGGATGATACTTGGATTCCTCCAAAGGCAAATCAGAAGTTCCGCGTGATAGTCCGAGACATACCAGAAACTACTCAACAATTCACTCTGAACTATTGGGTTGAGGCACAACATGATAATAATAGCAACAGACTTCCTGAGTTGGATGAATATCATTCAGTGGATTTGAATGAATATTCTACTGATGTAAATGGCAACACTACATACTATCTCTCTAATTTTGGTTGCCCACCAACTAACGATTGTATCGATGATAGGCAGACAGGTTTTGTCCCTCCTACTGGGGAGCCTGCACCTAGAACTAGCCTGTATATTTCTGGGACAGATATTTCAGGAAACCAAATTAATGGCGGTGACGCTGGCTTTATCTCTGATTTAATTACCTACATAGGTAAAAGTTCACAGCCTCCACAAGCCTATTCATTACATGTAAACGATGCCTTTGGAAACCCCTTGACAGAGTTTAACAAATCTATGTATGCAGGAAATATCTACCATGTGCTTGTAGATGGTAAAGATGAAAATGGTTGGAGAGATGTCCAGCATGTCAAGATTGATTTGAATCCAGCTTATCAAAACAACCTCGTTCTTTTCTTTTCACCTCGTAATGGTACAGCGTGGACTGAAACCACATCTGCAGATATATTGAATATGGATGATGATGGTGTTAAACCACGTGCAACTCGCTTGGATGGCACAGCACTTATCGATCCATTTGAGACAGAATTCTTGGTTGACATACCCATTCGACTAAATTGGGGTGTTACTACTTTGCAAGGTGTGATTACTCCTGAAGTTTTCATGAAAGATCTCGACCCACAGAATGGGGAGACTAAACTTTCCAGTAGTAGATACATTCAGCGCTGGTCCTATTCAGATGGATTGAAGTTTGACGTTTCTTCACTCAGTGTAAGCGATTCATCAGGTTTCATTACCGAATCCGTGGGTGGATTAGATGGTGGCTTCGTCAGGCCTGGTGACCTTCTTCAGATATCAGGAGATTATCTCTTCAAATCAGCATTAGAAGGTGGCGTATTTGTTCAACCTGAAATCCCAATGACGCTAGAGATTACGCGCATACCGATTTACCCAGGTGGAGAGACCGATAAACCGGGAAGCGGTTATGTGGCTGCTGCGACTGAGGTAAGTTACTATTCATTCTATAATGGTTCATTTGACCTCACAATTCCCGCTGCGCTATCTACTAACGAATATCGTAATGTGTTCAGAATTTGTTCTGCAGCTGATGCATCGAATGTTGACTGCGAGTATTCTTTGCCTATAGGCGCAACTGATTTTTCAATTGCAGATGATCGTACTTTCTATGTCAAAGTAGATAATCAGGCTCCAACAGTAGTTTGGGGTTCTTGGAATTTGGAATCAGGTGGTGGTGGTGATACCTATTCTGATATTTTGCCATCTTCCACAATCCATTGCGTCAATATTGATTTCGCTATTGAAGAGAAACAGAAGTTGACAGACGGCTCAATCCAACTCAATTGGATGTACTTCTATGAAGACTTGAATTGGAGTCAATATCGTTCAACTTTCCCCGATGCTTGGCAATCTGCTGACCTTGATTTAGATTTGACAGGAATTACCAAACGAGCTTCAGGAGATTGTTTAGATTTATGGCCTGACCATGAATTACCATCAGACTTAGATGGGGTATATTTGCGATTCTGGGTTTCTGGGACCGATTCTGCTGGTAATGGTATTACCTTGGCAGGCCAATTCGGTTCTGCAGTTGAAGGAGGAGAATACGCGCTAACATATCAGGAAGCAGAATTTAGAATCGACCGTGTGATGATTTCACCCAGTCAACCCGAGGCAGGTCAGATGTTCGAAATCCTTGTTGATGTTACCAATGTAGGTACAGACTCTGGCGAGTTACAACTTGAAATTTTCATTGTGATTGAAGGGAAACAATCTGGTAATTTCAACCATAGCTGTGGTATAGATTACACTCCAAGTATGTCTGAAATTTGTCGTGTACAAGTCGATGCTTTCCCCGAGGCAATTTCATCTGTAAAATTCAAGATTCAAGATATGAACGGGAATGATCTTGGAGAGTCAGACTCTTTCCATATTCGAGCAGCAGGGTCATCTGGTGACGGCGGTACTAATTGGGCCCTTTACGGAGGTGTTGCTGCTGGCGTAATCGTTCTAATTGCTCTAGTAATTGGAATCATGATGTTCATGGGTAATAGGGATGAAGATGATGAATTCTTCATAGAAGATGAAGATTACCTGCCACCCGGAGAAGCCGTACGGCCAATGGCTGGATCAGGTGATTACGGTGATTATGGTTCAAGAAGCACTGAAACAGAAGGATACAGCGGTGGTGGTCCACCAGGAAGAGGTGGTGGCCCCCCAGGTTCTAGCGAATCAAAGTTAGACCGAGCGAAGCGACTTTTCCCTCAGTGGGACGATGCTACAATTCAAGGTTACTTTGACCAAGGTTGGTCAATTCAACAACTGCAGGATTGGGTGCAAGAAAACAAGTGAGTATCAAGTATTACTCAGTGAGGGATTATCGTGGCTGATTGGAAGGAGTTGGATATCGCTAATCCTACTGAAGAGCATGCTATGCTAAGAGAGATGGTAAGAGACTGGGTATCTACCGAGGTAGAGCCTCAAGCTCTCGAATTTGATAGGGAAGAGAAGTTCAATGCCCAACTTCTTCGTGATATGGGTGAGTTGGGTCTTCTTGGAATTACTGCCCAAGAGGAGTATGGTGGTGCTGGTATGGATGCGCTAGCTGCTACCATTGTGCATGAAGAATTATCCTATAGTGACCCTGGTTTTGCTCTTGCTTATTTGGCACATAGTATGCTGTTTGTTAACAACCTTGCACGCAATGGTTCAGATGCTCAGAAAGCCGCAGTATTACCTAAGGTTTGCAGCGGTGAGTGGATTGCTGCGATGGCAATGTCAGAGCCTGATGTAGGAACTGATGCGTTGAGTATGAGTACTACTGCAGAAAAGCAGAGTGATGGTAGTTGGAAACTTAACGGCAGAAAGATGTGGATTACCAATGGCTGTATCGATGATGATGGAACCCCTTGTGACGTTGTTTGGACTTATGCCAAGACCGGAACTGACGCCAAAGGACGTGCTGAAATTTCGACATTCCTTGTGTATTCTGATAGCCCGGGTTTTTCGGTAGGTCAGAAGATTATGGATAAGACAGGAATGCGTGGCTCAAATACTGCTGAATTGGTATATGATGATTGTATTATTCCCGCTGACTCAATTGTTGGTTCACCTGGTGAATCTATGATTCATATGATGAGGAATTTAGAACTCGAGCGTTTGACTCTTGCAGGGATGAGTCTTGGTATTGCTCGCCGCGCTGTCTTTGAAATGAACAGGTATGCAGGCGAAAGAGAAGCATTTGGTCGCCCAATAAGGGATTTCGGGCAGATTCAGCGCTATATCGGTCAATCATTTGCTGAGTGGCGTGCCATTGAAGCCTATCTCTACAATGTTGCCCGCCAGATGGACCTCGAAAAGAGTGGACAGCGTTTGGATTCTGATGGTATCAAATTGGTGGCTACAACTCTTGCCAAAGAAATAGCAGATCGTGCTATGCAAGTCATGGGTGGTTACGGCTATGTTGGGGAATATGTTGTAGAGAGATTATGGCGTGATGCAAAATTGCTTGAAATCGGCGGTGGCACACTTGAAAGCCACCAGAAGAATATCACCAATGATTTGACAAAGGACTCCTCGATTTTAGGGTGAGGTGGTTTAGTGTCCTGCTCGTGGAAAACTGTTGACTGGAATGACCCGAAGGGCGGGATAATTCGCTTTTATCCCTATATTCCAACGGTGGTCTTCCCTAGAGAATTACGCCCACGCGATGATTGGGATGGACTAGCTTTTCTTCTTCACCCAGAGGAGCGCGAAGTTTGGCAAGAGGATGAAAAGATAGAGAAGAGAGGCAAAGGCTCTGCGACCATGTTGGCAATTCATGGGGGTGGAGATTTTTCACGGATGCTGATTAGGATGCAATTACTTGAGGACGTCAAGGCTGCAAAATTGCCTGACCCCGAGCCACGCCGCCTTCTGAATCTCTCTGAAAAGGGTAAATTACCGACCTATTTTGTTGAGCCAGGTGTAGATGATGAGGATTGGCTAAATTGGTCTTTAGAGGTAGTGGATGAAGCTAGTAGATTAACTCGAATGCTAGGTAATTTGTTTGCTCGCCGTCGTTTTCGCAAGGCTTGGAAAAAGGCTCAACTAGAAGTTAGCGAGCCTCCAATAAAAGATGCATCAGATGCATATGCGATTTGTGCAGGATTGGCTGCAGCTTGGTGGCGTTGCTCTGAATCTATGTTGAATGAGGGTTTACGTGAAACTAGGAATCGCCGTTTAGCAGGGCGTCTTAGGGGTGCATTGGCTGACATGTCAGATGGTAATGAATCAGCAGTGATGTTGGTGCCAATCTATCAAGATTGGATGGATGATTTACTCGCAACTCTCAAGACTGAGCCCGATGTGGAGACAATTGGAGTAGTTGCCGAGGAGGACTGATTATGGCCCGGAAAAGTGCTGTTAAAGTGCGTATTGAAAACCAATTAGTACGTTTCACCGCACCAGAACCTTTTGGCTCTGATGAGGTAATTACCACTCTTGGAGGTAAGAAGAATGGAAAATATGTCATTCTTGCCCTGAAGAACCCTCGTGCAACCTTACTAGTTGACCAAGAAGGTAGACTTGTAGTGCATGGTACTAATCATTCTGAAATTGCGTGGGCTGCAGCTCGTGAAATGTTACTTCGCCTTGGCCGTTCTGATGAAGGTTTGACTACAGAGAAAGGCCCCCTTGTCGTCTCTTTTGATTACGATCAACCATTGAGGATTGATCAAGTGCCAGAGTATTTTCCTGAATTTGAAGTTGATTCTAGATTAGATTGTATTCGCACTAGTGATTCATTACATGACATGGACATTCTATTATTTTCAAATGGTAGAGGAATAGCACTTGGGGCAAGGCACAAAAATCTCGTGAAGATGGCTGCTACACATTGGGGAACTAGATTTGAATCAGAGAAGTTATTTGTTAAGGTCTTAGTCAAGAAGAAAGAAAAAGTGGAACTAGAACCTAATCCAAGTGAGCCTGAAGAAGTTCTAGATGTTATTGAAGATTAATTGTGAGTGTTAATTATGAATCTCGCAGAAGGGCGTTGGAACGGCCCAATCCTTGACAATCATTTCCATCTTGATAAAGCAGGGAGATATCTTGACGCTGCGCTTGATTTCAAACGTGCAGGTGGTACTGATATTGTTCTAGTTCACAAACCCGATTTCAATAATTTACCTATTGATGAATCAGCAATTCGCCTAGCCTATGAGGGTACTGTAGAGATGGCAGAAAACACCCGTACTGAGCATGATTTACGGGTTCGTGTTGTGTTAGGGCCACATCCTGCAACATGGGTACATCAAGCCGCTGAACTAGGATTTGAGGTGGCGGGAGAACTACATCTTTCTGCAGTAGAGATGGCAATTGAATTCTGTGATGAAAACCTAGCTGTTGGTGTTGGAGAGGTTGGCCGCCCCCATTGGGAGGTAGGGGATGAAGTGCTCGAACATGCGGATCAATTACTTACTGAAGTACTAGGGATGTGCAAACAAGCGAATGTACCAGCACAGCTACATTTGGATGCTAATGGGGAGAAAACAAATGAGGAGATATCCAAGATTTGTGATCGAGTAGGTTTTCCAAGATTTGGAGCAATTCATCATCATGCTGATGGCAATATTAGCAAACAGTACACTCATGGTTTGACTTCATCTGTAGTTGTTGGCCGAGACGCTATCAAGGATATAATCAATTCAATTTGGCAAAATGAGGGTGGCTTTCTCATGGAAACTGATTACATGGATGACCCGAAAAGACCTGGGGCGGTACTTGGCCCCAAAACTGTACCAAAAAGAACCCAACAGTTAGCAACCTCGCTGATTGGAATGGGGATTGATGCAGAGGCATCTCTCAGTGCAATTCATGTAGATTTACCCGATGCTTTGTATGGTGAATATGAGTAAATCTTTCACTATGTAATTCAATAAATATATTTGCTAATTAGAAATGATAATTGAGGCGGAATTTCAATTTAAGTAAAGAAAACGCCCTCTCATGTACCATAACTTGGGAAAAATAGATGCTCTACTGAATGATGCATATTCTTCACAGAGTGGGCAAAGGTCTTGAAGCCGGAGTCGCCGGCGAGTCGATGTTAGGAGGAATAGGTGGTTTCATGTTGGAACTAGAGGGAAAGACTGCACTTGTGTTTGGAGTTGCTAGTGAGGAGAGTATTGCGTGGGCAATATGTGAGCAATTAGCAGCAGCAGGTTGCAAATTGATTCTTGGTTTCCAAAAACGTTTCATGAGCCGTGTATTTCAATTAAAAGAGAAATTAGATGCTATCGAAGCATTTTATCCAATTGATGTTTCTACTAATGAATTGACTGCTGAATTCTTCACTGAATGGCAGGCAGAAAATCATGGTGCAAAGGCAGATATTGTAATCCATGCCATAGGATTCGCTCCACAGGAATGTTTTGACAGGCCCATTTTATTCGTTGAGAATGAACCAATAAATACTGCAATGACGGTTAGTGCTCATTCATTACAGAGAGTGATGCGTCATGCTTTACCTCATCTAGCCCCTAACTCTTCAACGATAACCCTCACTTATGCTGCTTCGACCCGTTGGGTACCTCATTATGGTGTGATGGGGGTGGCAAAGGCTGCATTGGAAGCATGGACAAGAGAGTTAGCAAACCACGTGGGCCCTGATGGGCACCGTATCAATGCCATCTCACCGGGGCCTATTCCAACATTAGCAGCAGGGGGGATTCCTGGATTTGATGATATTCTAGATCATGTTGAGCGCAACGCGCCTCTTCGTCGAAATGTGAATCAGAAGGATGTTGCTGGGTGTGCAGTGTGGCTTGCCTCGCCGCTTTCTTCAGGTGTTACGGGACAAATCATACATGTCGATGCTGGCTATTCTAGTGTTATGGTGCCTGACAGCATCTCTGATTGAGGTGGAACTATGAGCGACCAACTTGATGAAATCCCGCAGCAATCTTTCGCTCCGATTGCAATAGTTGGTGTTTCGGCATTATTGCCGGATGCTCCCGACATCTCATCTTTCTGGAATAATGTTCTAAATGCTCATGTTTCAATCAAGGAGGTTCCAAAAGAGAGATGGAATAGTGCCGACTTTTGGGTAGAAGGGCAACCAGGTAGCGCAATAGAGGGCAAGACATATTCAAAAATCGGGGCTTTTGTTGAGCAGTTTGAATTTGATTGGCGAAGATGGAAACAACCACCCGGAACACTTGGACAGATTGATGATACTCAATTGTGGGCTGTTGAGGTATCAGCAGCGGCTTTGGAAGATGCTGGTTATCTTGGCGAAGATCCTCGTCTTGATTTACCCAAGGAGAGATGCGGGGTCATCTTTGCTAATGCTTTAGGTGGCGAGAATCGTTTACTGTCTAGCCATAGGATATACGCTGATCAGTTTGCTCGCAAAGCCATTGAGGCAGGAATGCCTACTGAGGCTGTTGAGCAATTCAAGCAGTCAATTACTGAGGGCAAACCTCGTATCGATGAAGACACAATGCCAGGTGAATTAGCCAATGTTGTAGCGGGCAGGGTCGCTAATCTACTTGATTTACAAGGCCCAAATTTCAGTGCTGATGCTGCATGTGCAAGCACTTTTGCTGCTTTGTTATCAGCATGTCAAATGCTTCAGACAAGACAGACAGATGTCATGCTCTGTGGTGCGAGTGACTGCACAATGGACCCAGGGACCTACGCTAAATTTAGTGCCATAGGTGCACTATCTCCTATTCATTCCCGTCCCTTTGATGCACGAGCTAATGGTTTTGTGATGGGTGAAGGGGCTGGTTGTGTAGTCCTCAAGCGTCTAGAAGATGCGATCAGAGATGGTGATGAGATATACAGCGTAATTAGAGGAATAGGTGCATCAAGTGATGGTAGAGGCAAGGGAATAACTGCTCCTTCCACAAGGGGCCAGAAGCAGGCAGTAATGCGCGCTTACCAGCAAGCAGGTTATTCGCCCACATCAGTTGAATTGATTGAGGCACATGGCACAAGTACGAAGGTTGGCGATGCAACTGAACTCTCAACTTTGGCAGAAGTTTACTCTGGGCGAGGTGGCGGTGACCATGTTGCCGTTGGTTCAGTCAAAAGCCAAATTGGTCATTTGAAAGCGGCGGCTGGAATGGCAGGTTTACTCAAAGCAAGTCTTGCACTCCATCATAGAACTCTTCCACCCTCGGCCGGTTTTGAGCAGCCAAACACTTCGGTTAATTGGGATGAAATTCCTTTCTTTGTCCCTACCTCAGCAAGCGAATGGCCAATCCCTCCATCTGGAATGCCTCGAAGAGCAGGGATCTCTTCTTTTGGGTTCGGTGGAACGAATTTCCATTGTGCCATTGAACAATATGACCCAGAATATCACCTCAAAATGATCAATGATTTACATCAATCAAGTCATGATGAAGTTGAGCCTCCATCCGCTCCAAGTGTACTTGACCAAAGTGCTACTCCTTCAATGACGCATAATGAGTTGAAGGCCATTGAAGGTGGTTTGTTATTACTCAATGCTCCTGATTTAGTATCTCTAGCAGATGAGATTAATATGGTGAAAACAGCCCTTCTCGCGCCATCTTCTCCAACTTTTGATGAATCTCCAAATGGCCGAAGGCTTTCAGTAGCCTTAGCCGCTCTTTCCCATGGTTTCAAGCCGGAAGGGGTTAGGTGTGGAATTGTTGCCACAAATTGGGCGCAGTTAGAAAAGCGCTTGGATTTGCTTGAATCAAATATATCTGATAGGTCAAAATGGAATTTTCTTTCTAAACAGATGGTATTCATCACAGATGAACCTCCCCTACCTTCCGATGCAAAACTTGTGCAAATGTTTCCCGGACAGGGTAGCCAGTACGTTGGCATGACTCTGGATTTATCAAAACGATTTGAGGTGGTGGGAGAGACATGGGTTGAGGCAGATCGCACAATGGTTGACATCCTCGATGGAGAGAAACTCTCAGAGTTTGTTTTGCGGGAGAATCTTTCAGAAGAACAAGTGAAAATTGCTGAAGAGAAGTTGAAGCAAACAGAATATACACAGCCAGCAATGTTGACCGCCGATTTGGCTCTCTACCGTTTGCTCGTTGAGCATGGTATTGAACCAGATATGGTTGCGGGCCATAGCCTAGGCGAATATGCGGCTTTGATGGTTTCAGGGATTATGAAATTCCACGATGCGTTGCGTGCTGCTGCTGCTCGTGGCACTGAAATGGGTAGTGTAGATGTGCCTGATAAGGGAATAATGGCTAGTGTTACTGCACCTTTTGATAAAGTACAAGAAGTCATAAATTCAGTTGATGGGTATGTGATAGCAGCGAATAAAAATTCTCCATTGATGACAGTCATTGCTGGAGAGACCGAAGCAATGGAAAAGACAATTCGTCGCTTTGCTGAATTAAATGTCCAATGTGTAAAATTACAGACCAGTCATGCATTCCACTCAAAGATTGTAGCTCCTGCCAATGAGCCATTACGTCAATTCCTTGATGATTTAGAACTTTCACTTCCAACTATTCCAATTACTTCTAACTACGATGGAAATTTTTATCCTGACCGATTGATGGACGGGCAATCTATTCATCAGGCAATACTTGGCCAACTAGCACCTCAGATGTCTTCTGCAGTAGAATGGACCGAACAGGTGCGCAAGATGTATGGGGCTGGTGGACGCCTCTTCATGGAAGTAGGCCCTAAGCGGGCTTTAGCACTGTTCGCCGAACAAATATTGGCTGATCAGCCCAAAGTAGTAACTAACACAAATCATCCTAAGGTAGGTGGTGTCGCTTCTTTCCTTTCTTCGCTTGCCATTTGTTCTCTTGCAGGTAGACAATCCAAAATGCACGCCCTTGATTCTTCAAGATTAACTGAAGGCTTCCGTGCAGGCCCAGTTGAAATTTGGCAGAAAGCAGCAGGTCTTGCCAGTGAGCCAGAAATTAGTAGTTCAGAATTAGAGGAGTTGCGAATTCGCTCCCGTCCTTTCCCTAGTGCTACTTCAACAATTATTCCATCGACTGCAACTCAACAAGTCATTAGAATCCCTGACATTGATGGTTATCTAGCGGCTAGGATTTCAGAAACTAGTGGTTATCCTGCTCGTTTGGTTAAGGGTGAATTAGAACTCGCTACGCTAGGGATTACTGGAGATGGGCTATCAAATATGTTGGCAAGAATTGCCTCGGAATCTTCAGTATCACACCCGATTGATGATTCATTAACTACACTGCCATCTCTAGTGGGATGGGTCACTGCGCCCCCTTCAGGCTTCACCAAATCCGCACATGGGATAAGTAGTGGTGCTGTGATGGTTGACCCTCTTGTAGAGCGAAAAACAAATCCTTATGTTGTAACGGGAGTAAGTCTTGGACTTCCAGGAATGGACGAGGTATTCAGTGACGATGCGCTTGAGAGAATAATTGCTGGAGAGAATTTCATTACCGAACTTCCTGATGAGATGAAGCAGAGACTTCTCGATAAAAACATGGTGCGTATTGTCAAACACCAAGATGGCAGAGCTGAATTTGTCCCTTGTGATTCATTTTCTACAATCCCCCAACTTGCGGGAGTTGGTGGCTATTTCGATTTAGCAGAACAGTACGGTATTGATCCTAAGATTGTAGCAGCCATGGATGTCTCAACTACCCTTTCTTTTGCTGCGGGCCTTGAAGCACTGAAGGATGCTGGTTTGCCTCTTGTTCCAGTTGAGCAGGTCAGTAGCGCAGGCAAGCGACTTGTACGGGGGTGGAATCTCCCTTCAACTATCAAGGAGCGAACAGGAATTGTGTTTGCATCGGTTTGGCCAGGATTAGCTATGGCAATGCGCCATGCCCAGAACAATGGTGCTGATGATAGTGGTACTTTCGATAGACGATTCTTACTCCAAGTGCTAACTATGGGGCATGCACAATTCGCACAATGGATTGGTGCTAGGGGGCCAAATGCTGCGATTAACAACGCATGTGCCTCAACGCCTGCAGCCTTTGCAATCGCAGAAGATTGGTTGTCAACAGGTAGGTGCGATCGAGTAATTGTCATCAGTGGTGATGATTCTACTGGTGATGACTTGATGGAATGGCTCGGCACTGGCTTTGCTGCAGCGGGCGCGCACTCGATGGGTAATGTTGTTGAGGAAGTTGCACTTCCATTCGATGCACGTAGAAATGGTATGCTATTGGGGATGGGTGGCGCAGCCTTTGTTCTAGAAAAATCATCACATGCCTCAGAAAGGGGTGTGGTACCATATGCTGAACTTCTAGGTGCGCATATTGGTAACTCGGCCTTCCATCCAACTCGCCTCGATGTGGGGCATGTTGCAGCAACCTTTGAGGAATTTGTCACAAAGATGGAGAATGACTGGGGTATTGACCGCCATTCAATAGCCCCTCGCACCACTTTCATGTCACACGAACCGTTTACGCCACCACGGGGTGGTTCTGCTTCCGCTGAGGTTGAGTCGCTACGAGGAGCTTTTGGTTCATCTACTGACGCGCTCATCATCACAAACACGAAAGGTTTCACAGGCCATCCAATGGGGGTTGGGATAGAAGATGCAACTGGTTTGTATGGTTTGGCATCGGGGCGTCTTCCACCAATAGCAAATTTCAGAGAAGCAGATCCTGAACTTGGTAATTTGAGACTCTCCGAGGGCGGTGAATATGATATCGAATACATGTTCCGTCACGCCGCTGGTTTTGGTAGTCAAATTGCTCTCACCTTCTTCAAGAGGGTTGCTCGTTCAATCAATAGGATTGACAAGGGCAGCGTAGATAGTTGGGTTGCTAGCCAAGTTGAGGATGAAGTAATCACTCGCATTCTAAAGAGGAAACTAGTAGCCTATGTTTCTCCTGATGATTCTTTAATTGGTGGAGTCGAAGGGGAGGACTGGCAACCTGCTAAACAGGATGCTGCACCTGAATCTGCACCCAAGCCTACACCTCAGCCAGCCAAGGCTGAACAAACAAAAGAGGAAAAAGTTACTCCACAAGAAACCCCTCTTGAACCAATAGAAAAGCCAGAAGAAGAGCCTGAACCGGTGACACTCTCTCCACCACAATCAGTTGGTGAAGATGTGGTGATACAAGTGATAGAAACTGTTGCTGAACACACGGGTTATCCAACTGATTTCATAGAACTTGACCAAGATTTAGAAGGTGAGTTGGGCATTGATACTGTTAAACAGGCTGAAATTATGGCTGATTTGAGAGAAAAATTTTCTTTACCAGTGGACGAATCATTCCAACTTAGAGAACATCCCACACTCAATCACATGATTTCTTACATCAGCAAAATGGCGGGTGGTGAGCCCACACTAGTTCCATCTCCAGAGGTGCAAACAACTGAACCTGCTGTTGAAGAAGTAATCCAAGAGGTAACAAAGACTCCTACTCCTAATGATTCAGAGGTCGAGTCTGCAGTTCTATCTATTGTAGTCAAACATACTGGATACCCTGAAGATTTCCTTGAACTCGATCAGGATTTGGAAGGCGAATTAGGAATTGATACAGTCAAGCAGGCCGAAATAATGGCGGATTGCCGCGAGCGTTTTTCACTCCCTGTAGACGAATCTTTCCAATTACGAGAATATCCAACACTAGCACATATGATTTCTTACATCATCTCAATGGGTGGTGGTAATTCACAGAACGATAGTCCTGTTGAGGTTGAAGAAGAAACATCTCAACCCCATACAGAGGTAGTTGAATCGCCACCTGTGGAAGAAGAACTCCCTTCAGTAGTGGATGAGATTGGGGTGCGCCGTTGGGTTGTAGAAGTTGAAGAAGCAGAAGAGTCTGAACCACATCCTATTCAGATGTCAGGTTCATACATGATTGTCACTGATGATTCATGGGGGCTTGGTGATGCTATCTGTCAAGAGTTAGAAAAGTCTGGGACAGAGGCTGTCCGTCTTATGTTAGATCCAAGTATTACCTCAAAGGTTAGGGTTGAGAAAGAGGGTGAGGTCGATATCATCAGACTTGACCCAGGGAATGAGGCACACCTATCTCAAGTGGGTGCAATTCTAGCACCTCTAGATGTTGTGGGAGTAATTCATACAGCCCCTTGTACGCTTGCTGGGATGGCTTGGGCAGAGGTCACTAGTAAGCAGCAAACTCAGATGGTTTGTCATGGTCTATTTGGTTTATTACGAATAATTGATGGAAAATTAGCGGAGCGAAATGATGGAATTGTTTGCTCTATATCTGCTCTTGACGGTCGTCACGGAAACGGAGGTCACAGGTTCAATGCACTAGGAGCAGGGGCACACGGCATAGTCAAGTCATATGGTAGGGAGAGGCCTAATATTAGGGCCAGAGCAATTGATGTTGCTCCAGAATTATTAGTTGATGCCGTCTCACTCGCCAGCACTATTTTACGAGAAATTGAACAGATGGGGCCACGTGAACTTGGAATTGATGCAGATGGTAGTAGGTGGAGTGTCTGTATTTACGATGAGCCACATGAAGCAGAGCGTAAGCCACTAGAATCAGATGATGTTCTACTTGTATCCGGTGGTGGCTCTGGGGTCACCGCTGCTTGTATGGTTGGGTTAGCCGAGGCGAATCAAGATGTAGGTGCACATTTTGCTCTGTTAGGTAGGACCAAATTAGTAGATTCTCTAGTTAGTAAGATTTCAGCTAGTGAAGAAGAACTCCAGCAGATGAAGATGGAACTACGTGAAGAATTGCAGATGGGCTCAGAGAAAGTAACCATCGTTGAGTGGGAGAATGCCTGGTCTAAGGTTGTCCGTTCTATTGACGTACACAAGACCCTCGATGCTATTCGTCAAAGTGGAAACACAGCATCATACCATGCTTGTGATATTACTGAAGGCAAGCAGATTCGAAAAGTTTTGAAGAAATTGAAAAAGAAGCGAGGGCCTGTTACGGGGATAATTCATGGTGCTGGAATTGAAGATTCGAAATTAGTGTCTGACAAACAGTGGTCAACTTTTTCCCAAGTAATGGCAGTCAAAGTAGATGGCTGGCAGGCTTTGGTAAATGCTGTGAATGATCACAGTAGCGAACTCAGATATTGTTGCGTATTCACATCTATTGCTGGGCGCTTTGGTAATGGGGGGCAGACAGACTATGCTGCCGCCAACTGCATCCTTGACGCTGAAATGTCTAGACTTTCCCACATAGAAGATGAACCACAAGGAATTGCTCTTGCGTGGACTGGTTGGAGGGATGTGGGTATGGCAACTAGAGGTTCAATCGAGAAGGTGTTTGAAGAAGCCGGCATTGAGACCGTATCTGTTGAACAAGGCGTTGAGTTGTTCGTTGATGAGGTGATGCGAGGCGGAAAGCGTAGAGTAGTATTAGCCGGACAACTAGGGGTTCTCAATGATGACGGTTCAGATCGTGAGCCTCCTCAACGACTTGCTGCTGACGTTTCAGCACTACTTGCAGATGCCAATCGTTTCCCATTCGTTGACAAAATAATCTCACATGAGCCATTTGATCAGTTGTCTTACGAGTGTACACTAGATGTTGAGAGATATCCTTTCTTAGTTGATCACGCAATAGATGGCGTCCCTTATCATCCAGGAGTAATGGTATTGGAAATGTTTGGCCAAGCATCTCAGTTGCTTTGGCCGCCTTGTTCAGTCATCGGCTTCGATGATGTTAATTTCGGATTACCTGTTAAGTTATTGCATGAGGAACAGAAAGTTAGGGTTGTTGCCCAATTTGCACGTCAAGATGATGACAGTGTCTGGGTTTCTTGTCGCTTAGAATCAGATTTGATAAACAAAGCCGGGGAAGTGTTTGGGGAGCCTAGGGTACACCACGAAGGCGTCGTTCGTATGCTGAAGGTGGAGGCAGATCGTGGTTTATTGCGCCTTCCTTCAATAGGTATGCCTAGCCAAGGTAGTGTTAGTGCCAACTCTGATTTTGTCTATGACCGCTTCTTCCACGGCCCTAAGTTCCAATCACACGGAGGGATTTCTATTGGTTGTATGATTGACAATATGATTGGTACTGATGGAATAGCACTGAGCCGCCATCAACTTCCCGATGTGAATTTGTTTGCTGATGGAATGGTAGCATTAGAGGCACAACCAATGTTGATTGAGGCCTGCTTCCAAAATGCTGGCATGGTTGCTATGGAAGTTGATGAATTGCAATCTCTACCAATAGGCATTGAACAAGTTGAACTGATTCGAACACCCGAGGCCGATGATAAATTGAGTATGCGCTCCTTGAGGAAAGGTGCTGAAGATGGTGGGGTGACCCTTCACGACTGTTTGATTGTAAACCAAGATAGCAAGCCAGTTTTGGCTCTCAATAACCTTAGATTGAAGGGGATGGCTCCAATTTCAGAAGCCGAAAAGTTCACACTAAATCGCAATTAGAAAATTAATTTATCAATTGAGGAATTATTATGTGGGAGCCAGTTGGAGAACCTAATGTTCTATCTCTTCCTGAAGAGGCCCATCAAGACTCAATAGCCGCATGGATTCAAGTCCGTTCAACATCACCTATGGATCCGGTTCCCGATGTAACGACTCTGAGATTTGTTGATCCATCCGAAGCTTCTAGGTTCGCCATGGCAAAAAGGGCTGAAGAGCATGCCGCTGCTCGTTGGCTAGTTGAGTATCTCTTGGTGGAAAGTGGTCGTAATCCTAAATTATTCAAGATAGAACGTGATGATTATCGCCGCCCACGCCTTGTAGGTCCTAACGCTCCATCTCTAACAATCACTCATAGTGGTGGGGTTGCTGCAGTATTACTTGGGCCAAAAGAAATTGATATTGGATTAGATTTAGAGCCAATGAATCCTCGACCTAGGAATCTTCTATGCATGATGTCATCGGGTAAAGAGAAGGCTCAATTGGAATCTCTATATGACCAAGATGAGATGAATGCTTCTTTTCACACCACAGATGTTTGGGTTGCTAAGGAGGCAATACTGAAAGCAGCAGGTCTTGGAATGGGACTTCCACCTCAATCATTTGAGGTGCATGGGAAAAATGTGATTGAAGTGGGTATCAATGGTGCAAATAATATTTTCAATCTTCATCGCTGGAAAGCAACTCTCAATGGTCAACTTACTTCATTAGCTATAGCAGAGAAGGTGTGAGTTCACTCACCCATTTCAGCATCTAGAATATTTTCATCTCCTGCGATTTGTTTGGTTAACCAATAGGTGAAAGCTATTGCAATAATCCAAAGAGGAATGTTTGCTCTGTAGAATATCTCATAGGCGATAATATCCGTTTTTCCTGAACTTATGAAGTAACCAAGTGCAAAGAAACCTGCTAGGATTCCAATTGATTGTCCTATGAAAGCGACAAGACTAGCCATTCCAATTCCACGGTTTCTTTCATCTTCATTCGTAAATTTAGCCATTAGTGCATCGTTTGATACTAGTAGCATTGGATAGATTGGAACTACAAACACTAGAACTGCAATCATGGGGGGCAGTCCAATACTGAATATGGACCAAAGTGTACCATATGCTGCTGCAGACCAAAATAGAACGGTTTGCGCTCCTCTTTCATCACATACTTTGCCAATTATTGCATATAGGATTAGAACAGCAACCACGGCCCATGCTTCTAGCAATCCTGTAAAGTCCACATCGAATCCAACGACTTCTAGATAGCGCAGTGCAGTCAATACTACAGCACCGCGTGGAATGGCTACAAGTATAACTCCAAGTAAGCAGAGCAGAGCCCATTTGCTTTCAAATCGGAACATTCCACGGAACATAGATAACTTCTCTTTGAAACTTAATTTCACAGGCTCTGGTTTTTTGCCACCTTTTAGCATCCAAATAGGCCAGGCGAAATCATCACCTTCGAATTTCATTATCATTAGGGCGCCAGCAATTAATGCTGGGATTGAAAATCCAACAAGTCCAAGCATTGCGAAGGTTGTGCCTGAAGGCAATAGCATCACATACAATTTGCTGCAAACCATTGAACCAATTGCTGCTGCGAATGAAGCAAATGCGTAGAGTACACCTAGATACTCTCCTTTCTGTTCAGGGAACCATTCAGTGCCAACAGCGACACCCATTCTTACTGAAGCAAATAACGCAATTTGAATTGTTGATGCAATTATGTAACCTTCAAGTGGAAGGAATGGGAAAGTGGCCATAATGAGAATAGCACCAAGAATAGCTCCAAACATCAGTTGTTTTCTGTGTCCCCATTTGTCAGCAATAGCGCCCCAAATTGGTCCAAACGCTCCGAGGGCGAAAGCTAGTAGGCAGAGATGAAGTATCACAATATCTTCTGAAGCACCCAATTCACGAGAATGGAAGGAGTATAGAATCAGTGCGTTGTTAATTCCACCTATGAGGAATGATGTTGCAATAAATAATCGTTTTAGATCTCCCTTTTCTCTAGAACCATGACCTAATTCATTTGCTTTTTCTTTTAGTAATTGGTAACGTCCAATGAGCCAATAACCAACTAATATGAGCACTGGCCAGGTGAGATAAAACAGGACATCCTTAATTCCGCTAGAAAGGATACTAGGGCCTCGGTCATCCATTTCAAATACGGCTTGTTTGGTGTTTCCTTGATTACCTGAAGAGTCGTTCCACATGATATGAGCTTCTAGTATAGTTCCATCTTTCCAAACTTCAAACTCCCAGCGATAGACGCCGCCATCAGAATCAGTACCATCTTCTGTTGGCTCAAGGAGGTATTCCTCATTACCATCAGTTGCGTGAATTACCAATGTTCCTTCCTCAAACAACTTGTCACTTAGAGCCCACCTCACTTGGGCAGCCCAAATCACATCAGAGCGCGAATAACTCTCATATTCACCTCTGAACATTGTCCCTTCACTTTCTAGGTAAGGGTCGTCAACTTGGTATAAGCCAGCAGAGATTGTTAGATTGGTGGGTGTCTCTGATGAGCCCCAGTG
>Ga0208639_1001067_pt1 | contig 18644 bp, 19 predicted proteins | sample ETNtaG_33_FD_185772 | JGI IMG/M metagenome (GOLD analysis project Ga0208639, IMG submission 185772) | Marine microbial and viral communities from oxygen minimum zone, Eastern Pacific Ocean - ETNP201310SV76 (SPAdes) (version 2) | ecosystem: Environmental > Aquatic > Marine > Oceanic ...
GAATGGCAAACCCACGCCTTCCTATCAAGCTGCAAAAGAAGAATGCGATGGTTTGTTTGTAGAAATTAAAAGAAATTATTCTGATCCATGGAGCGAAATTAATACCATTTCAAGAGGATCAAGAAGCTATCCAATTCAAGGATCGGTCGATACACTAAGAGCGGTTTATGGATCACCAAACTCTGCCACTAAAAGTTTAAATATGTCAGGAGGTGATGGCTTATTTTTTATAGTTGCCGAAGAAGACAGCGGCAAAATAATTTATGGAATGCATAACTATGGCTCATCAAGAAATGAATCTTCGGTCCATTATTCGGACCAAACATTTTTATTTAGTCAAGAAGCTCTGAGGTATATTCCAACCAGCCTTTAAAAGGAGTTCTCTTCAACAGTAAATAATTCTTGAAAATCTAGGACGCTCATAGCCTCCAACTCATCTTGATCAAGGCATTTTGATAAAATGGAGTTTACTTTTTCATCATCAAAAATCTTACCAAGATTATTCTTAAATTTATTTTCTAGAACTGGAATTCCTTCCTCTCTTCTACGTTTATGACCTATCGGATACTCAACTTCTATAGCATCTGTTGAAGAGCCATCGTTGAAGAATATTTGTATTTTATTTGCTATAGATCTTTTATCAGCCTCTAAGTATTCGTCCGTATATCGTTGATCTTCATTAATTGTCATCTTTTCTCTAAGTTGATCCACTCTTGGATCACTGGCAACATCATCTTCGTAATGTTCTGCTATAAGATCTCCATGGATTAACCCGATTGCAATCATGTATTGCAAACAATGATCTCTATCAGCTGGATTGTTTAACTCACCAGATTTAGAAATGATTCTTATTGCCGATTCATGAGTGGTTACTTCAATATTAGAAATCTCATCTAGTCGATCTTTGATTTGGGGATGTAACGTAACAGCAGCTTCAACAGCTGTTTGTGCATGAAATTCAGCTGGGAAACTAATTTTAAAAAGAACATTCTCCATTACATATGAACCAAGTGGTTGACTTAAAGATAGTTTTTCACCCTTAAATGAAACGTCTTCAAAGCCCCATGTTGGAGCTGATAAAACACTTGGATATCCCATTTCTCCAGAAAGAGTTATAAGCGCAAGCCTAACCGCCCTGCTAGTAGCGTCTCCTGCAGCCCAGCTTTTTCTGGAACCTGCATTGGGTGCATGGCGATATGTTCTTAAACTTTGTCCATCAACCCATGCTTGACTGATCGCATCCATAACTTGATCATTATCACCACCGAGTAATTTAGTAACAACAGCAGTTGATGCGACTTTCACAAGCACAACATGATCTAAACCTACTCTATTGAAACTGTTTGTAAGAGCTAAGACTCCTTGTATTTCATGTGCCATTATCATGCACTCCAATACATCTCGCATTGTTAAAGGATCTCTGCCAGCTGCAACATTTTCCTGGGAAACATAATCTGCTATTGAAAGAATTGCTCCTAAGTTATCAGAGGGATGGCCCCATTCAGCAGCTAACCAAGTATCGTTATAATCTAGCCATCTGATAATACAACCTATATCGAAAGCACCTTTCACCGGATCAAGTAAAAAATTAGTTCCAGGAACCCTGACACCGTTAGGCACATTGGTACCAGGAACAATAGGACCAAGCATTTTTGTACATGCAGGAAAAGTTAATGCTAATAAACCACATCCAATGGTATCGATTAAACAATTTCGTGCGGTTGAAAGTGCAAGCTGAGAGCTTATATCCTGTTTTGAAACATACTCTGCAATTTCCACAAGCAAAGAGTCGGGACCTGACCTTGTATTCAGCTCAACATTATTTGACATGATTTACTCCCTATCTTCGATATCAACCCAAACAGAAGTCTCGGGGCCTGTATATTCTGCACTAGGTCTAATAATTCTATTATTAGCTCTTTGCTCCATGCAGTGAGCAGTCCAGCCTGTCACTCGTGACATCACAAAGATTGGAGTAAATAGTTTTGTTGGAATCCCCAAATAAAAATATGCTGAAGCATGGAAAAAGTCTGCATTTGGGAATAATTTCTTTTCATCCCACATTACCTGCTCGACTTCTTCTGAGACCTGATACAAGGTATCATCTCCGTATTCTTGAGATAACTCTTTAGAAAATTCTTTTATAACAGCATTTCTTGGGTCTCTTTCAGAGTAAACCGCATGACCAAAGCCCATGATTTTGCCTTTATTAGCAAGCATGTCCAATATATTTGTTTTAGCTTCATCTCTTGTCTTCCAGTTTTCTATCATTTCCATTGCAGCCTCATTAGCACCTCCATGTAAAGGGCCCTTTAGAGAGCCTATGGCAGCTACAACACATGAAAATATATCTGACATTGTCGAAGCGCAAACCCTAGCAGTAAATGTAGAAGCATTAAATTCATGCTCAGCATACAAAATCAATGAAGCATCCATTACTCGTCTATGGAGATCTGATGGAGTTTTACCATGCAGAATATGCAAAAAATGACCCGCCATTGTCTCTTCGTCATTTACAAGACTGATATCTTTACCATCATGAGAAAATTTATACCAGTAAGTAACAATCGATGGCATCGTTGCAACCATTCGATTAATAGAATTCATTTGCGCATCCATTGACCCCTCGGGCTCAAGGTTTCCTAACATTGAACATCCTGTTGCCATTACTGCCATTGGATGAGCTGATGCGGGGATTTCCCTGAGTACTTTCTTCAAGGAATCAGGAAGATCTCTTAAACCCATTAATAAGGATTTGTAATCTGATAATTCTGATGCATTAGGCAATTTGCCATAAAGAAGAAGATAAGCAACCTCCTCAAATGTTCCTTTTTCAGCCAATGTCTCAATTTTATGCCCCCTATAAGCCAAACCTTCTTCTTGCCCAACCGTACAAAGTGATGTCTCGCCTGCAACTTGACCGCGGAGCCCAGCACCTTCTAACTTCTTAACCATTTACTTACTCTCCTTCCTTTTAAATAATTCATCTAATTTTTGCTCAAATGAATGATAGTTTAAATACTCATACAGTTCATCTCTTGTCTGCATCTTATCAACTGAATTTGCTTGTGATCCATTTGCAGCAATGTCTTGATATACAGACTCTGCAGCTTTATTCATTGCTCTAAAAGCTGATAATGGAAATAGCATTATATCAACTCCAACTGATGCAAGCTCTTCTGCAGTAAAAAGAGGTGTTTTTCCAAATTCAGTAATGTTTGCGAGAACGGGCACTTGTAACTCATCTTTTAATTGCTTGTAATCCTCTAAACTAGATACCGCCTCTAAAAATAATCCATCTGCTCCAGCTTCAATGTATTCCTTGCATCTATCAATTGCACCTTCCATTCCCTCAGTTGCATATGAATCAGTTCTTGCCATGATAAAAAAACTTTCATCCGTTCGACCATCAACTGCAGCCTTGATTCGATCACTCATTTCAATTTTATCGACAAGACTTTTATTTGGTCTATGACCGCATCTTTTTTGAGTAACTTGATCTTCAATATGAACAGCTGCAACATCTGCAGCAATCATTTCCTTGATGGTTCGACTGATACTGAATGCCCCACCAAAACCAGTGTCAATATCAATCAAAAGAGGAAGGTTTGTTGCTTGAGTAATTCTTCTTGAGTCTTCAGCAACATCATTTAAAGTTGTGATAGCTAAATCTGGTATTCCAAAAGATGCATTAGCAACTCCAGCTCCAGAAAGATAAAGCGCTTTGTGGCCAGCACTTTCAGCCATTTTTGCACAATAAGCATTCACTGCACCAACAACCATTAAAGGATTGTTATCAGCTATAGCCTGTCTGAATTTTTTCCCCGGAGTATTCATTGGTTCGTATTGTACTTTGCCAAGGGTATGTTTCCCAAATTAATTATAGAATTTAATACCTCTAATAATTCGGTCTTTATTATTTTCTTGGCGCCACTTATTTGTATCCCTTAAACTGTATACACAACCACAGTATTCTTGTTGATAGAACTCTTCTCTCTTTGATATTTCAATCATTCGAGAGGAACCACCTTTTTTTCGCCAATTAAAATCCCAATAATGAACATCTTCGTAGCGCTGCGCAGCCCTAAGACCTGATTCATTGATTTGCTGCATATTTTTCCAACGAGAAATTCCAAGTGTAGTTCCATAAACCTTGAAACTATTGTCATGAGCGTAAAGAGCAGATCTCTCAAACCTCATATCAAAACATTGAGTACATCGTTTGCCTCTTTCAGGCTCATTCTCTAAACCTTTTATCCTCTCAAACCAGTTATCTTTATCATAATCTGCATCAACAAAATCAAATCCAAGCTTGTCACAATATCTCTTATTTTCATCTTTTCGAATCTCATATTCTTCTTTGGGATGAATATTGGGATTATAAAAATAAACAGTTGTCTCGATATTTGATGCTGCTACAGCTTCCATAATCTCTCCAGCGCATGGTGCGCAGCAACTATGAAGCAAAAGTTTTTTCTCATCCCACGGCATCTCGAGCTTTGGTCTAGAAAAATTATTTAGCGAAAATGGATTGTCCATAAATATTAGTTAGATTTTCTTAAGGCACTTAAAAGATCAGGGTATGTTTTAAAACATGGTATCTCAGGCATTGAAGAGGAAATAGCTTCCGGTGCATTAATAAAAAAACCTTGGTCTGCAACCTCAAGCATCTGCAAGTCATTAAACGAATCTCCTGCAGCCAAACATCTGTAACCCATAGATTGAAATCCTAAAATAGCTTGTTTTTTTGCCTGTAAATCTCTTAATTTATAACCAAGAATATTATCCTCACCATCCACATCAAGTGTATGGCAAAGTAGAAGAGGATAGCCAAGTTTTTTCATTAATGGATATGCAATCTCATGGAATGTATCAGATAAAATTACTACTTGAAATTCTTGCCTAACCTGGTTTAAGAAATTAAGAGCTCCATCTAACAAATCTAATTTCTTTGTTGCTGAAACAATATCAGCAAGCTTGAGATTGTTCTTTTTCATTACATCAATTCGGTAGTCCATAAGATCAGAGTAAGAGGGGATATCTCTAGTAGTTTTACTTAACTCAGAAATACCAAAATCAAGTGAAACCTGTTCCCATATTTCTGGAGTGAGGGTTCCTTCCATATCAAAGCAAACAATATCCATGATTAATTCCTATTTTTGATTCCGAATGGTACATGAGCTGAAGTAACTTTTTCAGATGCATCTATGATATTTTTTTGCTGATCATCAAAGAATATATCTGCTTCAAATGATTTCAAAAATTCAGACTTTTTCATGCCCCCCAAAAAAAGAGATTCATCGATCCTAACCCCCCATTTTCTCAATGTTTTAATAACGCGCTTATGGGATGGGGCTGATCTCGCGGTTACAAGTGCTGTTCTAATTGGGCTAATTCCAGAATCCAATTCAGACTGAAGTTTGTTAAGCTCAACTAAAAATGATTTAAAAGGCCCTGCCTTTAACATTGATTTTTTCTTACGCTCGTTATCCAAGAAAGCTTTTAGACCCTCTTCTTCAAAAACTTTTTCAGATTCATCAGAAAAAATTACTGAGTCACCATCAAAAGCTATCTTGAGGAGATCGCCACCTTTAACTTTTTTCTTTGTTTTTGAGGGAATAATTCTTGCTGATGGAACATTATTTTCAATAGCCATCTTGACGTCATCTTTGCTGCTAGATAAAAATAAATCTACCCCAAATGCTTTGACATATTTATAAGGGCTCTCTCCCCCACAAAAAACAGCACGAGTAATATTCAGTTTATGAGCTTCAATAGAATTAAAAACTCTAAGGCCAGTATCTGCTGTATTTCTTGATAAAAGGATGACCTCAATCCTGTCATCAGTCTCATAAAGATCATTAATTTTCAAAATTTTAGTTACGAGATTAAAAGCCTCACCCGGATCAAGAATTTCATTCTCATTCTGAATTTGATGATTGCGATAAGCTTCAATCCCATCATTTTCAAAAATTTGATGACTTTGACTTAAATCAAAAAGTGCCCTTGAAGAAATTCCGATTACTAATTTTGAGTTCATATTTTAAAGAGGGTTGCAGTTACATTTCAAAATTTATATACTGTAAAAATATACAGTATAAATAATATGAAAGAATTAACAAAACAACAATCAAAAGTTTTAGCTTGTGTGGAAGTTTATCTCAATAAAACTGGTTTTCCACCAACTCGTGCTGAAATATGCAAGGAGTTGGGCTTTAAGTCGCCAAATGCAGCTGAAATGCATCTAAGAGCACTTGAAAAGAAAGGCTATATTTCAATACAAAGCGGCTCTTCAAGAGGGATATCTATTGTTAAAAGCCAACAAGCTTTTGAGAAAAACGTTAATCAAATGCCTGTAATTGGATTAGTTGCCGCAGGCTCACCTACCCTAGCTGAAGAAAATATTGAAAAAAGAATTCCATGCGATCCAAGCATGTTTTCTGACAGCTTTGATTATTTTTTAAAAGTGAAGGGCTTAAGTATGATTGATGCTGGTATTCATGAAGATGATTTAGTAGCAATCAAAAAAACAATAGATGTAAAAAATGGTGACCTAGTGGTAGTAAGGCTTGAGGACGAAGTCACTTTAAAATATTTCAAAAAAAATAATCATAATCTTGAGTTAATTCCAGCAAACAAAGATTTCTCAACAATAGAGGTTGATCTTAGAGAGCAAGAGGCATTTGTTGAAGGGAAGAGCGTGGGTTTAATTAGAACTCATTAATGAAGAACTACTGGTTTTTTTCTTAAACTATTTTTTTCGCTGTCAAAAAAATCGTCAAAATCAATTGGATTCCCACTAACGCTTTCTATACCAGCTCGAATCATTTCTTTAGCAACTGAAAGCTCAGCGCCATTCAAGAAATCCTTAGATTCACCAGAGAACTCAATTTTTACTATTGGATTTTCATGATCATCGGATCTTCGCAGAACAATGGTGCCGTCAGGAAGTTGGGTTAGTTCTAGATAATTAGACATATATATTTATTCTTAAACTTTAACACCCTTCATATAGATAATGAAAGGCTTCAATATTTATATATATAAGAACTAATTGATATTATTCAAGGAGTTATTTAACAACTTCAACCCACTTATCTCCATCATGGGAGGCCGTGTTTCCAGTTTTTTTACCATCCTTCTCAGAAGAAAGATAATGCGTATCTTCAACTTTGTTGTATCTAATGATATATGGATTTCCATCAGCATCCTTTTTGGGGGCATTTAAAAGATGAGTGTGTTTCCCTTGATTTTCAATATACTTGCATGCATCAAGCAAAGTTTCCTCAGTAACAGCTTGATTAAACTCCTCAACAGATGGTGCGCGAGTTTCTCTATTTTTTGGATATTTGCTAGCTGCTAAAAACAGCCCCTTCATACTATCTCTTAATAGGTAGATATCTTCAAATTTAACACAAGGAATCTCTGTGGTAATTGGCTCCATAACTATAGGCTTTGGCTCTCCATTTCTTTGAAGTGCTCTGGTTGCACCGCAATTATCATTCATACAACCAAAATATTTACCAAACCTACCAGTTTTAAGCTGCATTTCTGATCCACACTTATGACAGGATAAGGTGGGGCCATCATATCCTTTAATTTTAAAAAAACCCTCTTCTACCTCAAATCCATCGCAATCAGGGTTATTTGAGCAAACATGCAGTTTATGATTTTCATCTAAAAGATAATTATCCATACTCATATCACATTTAGGACAACGACGTTTTGTAACTAAATGTTCTGCTTCCTCTTGATCATCAACACTAACAGCTTCATCGCCTGAGATAAGATTCAGGGTTTTTTTACATTGCTCATCGCCAGCCAGACTATAACCCGCACATCCAAGAAAAACTCCATTGCTAGCATTTCTTATTGTCAGTTTATTTTTTTTGCATTCTGGACAATTGATATTTGTCATCGTAGGAAGGTTAGGAACCATTCCATTTCCCTCATCCATTGCTGATGAAAGGTCATCTTGAAAAGCTGAATAATAAGAATTTAAAACCTCTTTCCAATTTAATTCACCATTTGCAATTCTATCTAATTCATTCTCAAAATTAGCAGTGAAACTATAATTCATAATGTCATCAAAGCTACTCACAAGCCTGTCTGTAACAATCATTCCAATTTTTTTAACAAAGAATCGTCTATTTTGAATCTCAACATATCCGCGATCCTGAATCGTAGAGATAATATTTGCATAGGTGGAAGGCCTGCCAATCCCTCTCTTTTCTAATTCTTTTACTAATGCGGCTTCAGAAAACCTTGCTGGAGGCTTGGTGTACTTTTGTTTATTCTCTAAATCCTTAAGTATTAATTCTTGATTGACTGCAAGCGGAGGTAAAATATTAGCATCTTGATCATCAGATTTTGACTTCACAATTCTTGTAAAGCCATCAAATATAACTTCTCTTCCTGTTGCGGAAAAAAGATATTCATCTAACTGAATCTTTGCATTAGTTGCTAAATATTCTGCATCCGGCAATTGTGATCCAATAAATTGTTGCCAAATTAACTCATACAATCTTTTTTCTTCATCTGACGAAGAGATTAAAACTTCAGATTTAGTAGATGCATTTGTAGGCCTTATTGCTTCATGGGCCTCTTGGGCATTTTCACTAGAGGAATATATTCTTGGAGCATTTGTAAGGTACTTATCTCCAAGATTAGTTTCAATATACATTCTTGCATCAGCAATTGATTCAGGCGACAAAGCAGGAGCATCAGTTCTCATATAGGTAATGAGACCATTTTCATAAAGCTTTTGAGCAGTTCTCATAGTTCTCTTTACATTGAATCCAAGTTTTGTACTTGCTGCTTGTTGCAATGTTGATGTAATAAAAGGGGGTTTTGGTTTTGATTTAACTGGTTTTTGAGTTACCTCACTTAAAAGTAAATTAGAAGAACTGATAAGCTCTTCAATTTTTTTTGCCTCATCAGCTTGCAACAAGGGATCTGATTTTTTTCTATTCAGATTGAATACGATGCCATTATTTTTTTCGTTTTCTGCATTAAATGAAATCTCCCAGAACTCATCCGGCTTAAACTTTTGAATGCTATGCTCTCTTTCCACCAAAAGTCTTAATGCAACTGATTGGACTCTTCCAGCCGATAAATTACGAGCAATTTTAGCCCATAAAAGTGGAGATAATTCAAAACCGACGACCCTATCAAGAAATCTTCTTGCTTGCTGAGCCTCTACAAGACTCGTATCTATTTCTTTTGGATCTTCAAAAGATTCTAAGATTGCATCTTTGGTAATTTGATTAAATCTAACTCTAGAATAATTAAATTTATCTCGTCCTAGCGCTTCTTTAAGATGCCAAGCTATCGCCTCGCCCTCTCTATCAAGATCAGTTGCAAGAAAAATAGATTCCACAGACTTTGCGGCTGTTTTTAATTCTTTAATAACTTTTTCTTTTTCGGGAATGATTTCATAATTTGCAGCCCAGCCATTATCAGGATCAATTCCCATTCTTCTAACAAGTCGTTTGCGCTCGTTAATTTTTTTTAGTCTTCTTTTCTCGTCCTCGGGGAGATCTTTTGGAATGGTATTTCTTTGTGCAGGCTTTTTAGACTTTCCCTTTGGAAGATCTCTAATATGACCTACGCTAGACTTTACTATATAGTCTGGTCCTAAATACTTAGAAATAGTTTTAGCTTTAGCAGGTGATTCAACTATAACAAGGGTTTTTGACATAAATTAATCTACTATAAATTTCCAAAAGTTCATATTTCTAATACAGCCTCTTTAATTTTTAAAAGCTCTTCAATACCATGCATTTCGTTCCAAACGATTGCTATATTGGACTGATAAAAAATAATTTCAAGTACAGAAGGCGGTAATTTATAAATTTTTTCTTCAATCATTTGAAATTTTTTTTCATATTTAAATGAAATTGGCTCATAAAGTTCAAGCTTATTCTCTATTCTCAAGTAGTGTAAATTTTTGAATTCTGAAGAATTTTTAATTTGATATATAGCAACTTGAGGATTCCAATTTTTAAATTTTTTTCTTAACTCGTTTGTTGATCCAATTTTAAAGCCTTCTTTTACAGCAGACATTCTGACCCGGCTGAGAGACTTCATTTTTTTTGATGGCTTCAAGAAACCTATTGCACCAATTAAAAAAAGAATGACAAAAATAGCAATTAAGGATTCCATAAAAAATTTTACCTAAGTAATTTCTTTACAATCTGAGGGCCGTGATAAATAAAACTCGTATAAATCTGCACTAATGATGCGCCTAAATCTAATTTTGAGTCAAAACTTTCTTTGCTATCAACTCCACCTACCCCAATTTTGAGTAAATGTGAATCATGTGAATGAGCTATTTTTAATAGCTCATTAGATTTTTTGAGCAAGGGTTTACCTGACAGTCCACCATCAAGATTATGCCGACCAGAGTATCTTAAATTATCTTTTGTAACGGTAGTGTTAGAAGCAATTACGCCATCAAATTCAAATTTCTTAATTGCGGCTAAAATTACAGAAATAACCTTCTCATCTTCATCAGGAGAGAGTTTAATGAACATAGGGTTATGATATTTCATCTCGTTGCGAGCAAAATTTAAAGCTTCAAATAAAGGTAAAAAATTTTCTTCTTGATGTAGAGACCTTAAGTTAGGAGTATTGGGTGAAGAGATATTAACCGCAATATAATCTGCATATGGGCATACTTTTTTAAAGCATTCGACGTAATCATTAATTCTTTTTTGACCTTCTGAAGTCTTATTTGCACCAATATTAATACCTAGAATTCCACTAAAATTTCTTAACTTTATCTTTTTAACTAAATAATCAACTCCTTTGTTATTGAATCCAAGTCTATTAACAATCGCTCCCTGGCCTGGAAAACGAAATATCCTTGGCTTTGGATTGCCTTGCTGAGCTAAAGGCGTAATTGTTCCTACTTCTATAAAGCCAAAACCCAATGAACCCAAAGAGTCTATAAAGTCGCCATTTTTATCAAGCCCGGCTGCAATTCCCAGTCTATTTTTAAAAGTTAAGCTTTTGAAATTGAATGGCTCTGAGGTATCTTCATATGGAAAAAGAATATCAGTAAGATTAAGTTTATATAGAAAATTTAAGGTATTTAAAGCTATGAAGTGAGATATTTCAGGGGGCAGTAATCTTAAAAGCAATAATGCCAATTTCATTTAAAAATTTCCGTGTCCGCCTTATTCATCGAATAGTTCTTTAGCAAGATACTTGATAGCATTTACATAGCCGTGCCTAGAACCACAGTCAAACTTTGTACCCTCATATAAATGCCCTATTACATTTTCATCATTGAGCATCAGTTTAATTGCATCTGTGAGCTGAACTTCACCACCAACACTTGGTTTAAGATCTTTTAAATATTTGAAGATTTTATTAGAAAGAACATATCTCCCAACCACTGCAAGATTTGAAGGTGGATTGCTCTTTGGCTTTTCTACAATATCATTTAAAAGAAATGAGTTTTTTGTCGAAGAGGATTCCTCAATAGAAATAACGCCATATTTTTCTGTTTCATTTTTTGGAACCTCATTCACACCGATGACAGAGCATTGATGCTCATCATAAGATGAGATCAATTGAGTGATGCATGATGGATCATTAATGATTAAATCATCTGCTAGAATTATTGCAAAAGCCTCTTCCTGTATTAAATGCTCTGAATGCAAAATAGCATCACCAAGGCCATTTTGTGTTTTTTGTCTTACATAAGTGAATTTAATGCCTTTAAAAATGTCTCTGTTAATTTTTTCTAAAAAATCATTTTTACCAGCACTCTGAAGCTTTTCTTCAAGTTCAAAGTTTTGATCAAAATGATCCTCTATTGCTCTTTTGGTATGGCTAGTAATAAATATAATCTCGGTAATGCCTGCTCTTACCGCTTCTTCAACAGCGTATTCTATTAATGGCTTATCAATGATTGGGAGCATTTCTTTTGGAATAGCTTTAGTGGCAGGTAAAAATCGAGTACCGAGACCTGCTACAGGGAATACTGCTTTAGTAATTTTTTTCATGCAAATTAAAACTTTAAAGTGTATCTAGCAATTATGCCAAGAATAAACCCAGCTATCATACCAACTAAATGAGCGATATTTGCAACATTTCCAAAACCAAAGATTTTTAATACTCCTGTAAATCCAATTAATAACCAAATAAACATAAAAATGTATAAAGCATTAGGTAAATCGTATCTTTGACCCCTATTATCTAAATCTAATATAAAACAGTAGCCCAAAAGACCGTATACAGCCCCGCTTAATCCTCCAAAGAGATAATCACCAGTTATAAAATATTGCCCAAAATTGCTTGATAAACCTGAAATTAAAAATAAAGTTAAAAAGATTCCCTTGCCATCAATTATTTCAATTCTTGATCCCAGTATATAAATCCATAAACAATTAAATACTAAGTGAGTAAATGAAAAATGAAGGAAAGTTGGGGTTATAAGTCGCCACCATTCTTGAGAAACCATAAAAGTATTCTGAAATGATGGATATAAATTAGGCCCATTTGATTTAAGAAAAAGAAATGGCTCAAGCAAATTACTAAAACCAAAATTTGTTAAAAAACTAAGAAAAACGGCAATTACAATAATATAAAAATGCAAAGACTGAATATTCAAGACTAATGAGTTTTCTTGGCAGTAATATCCAAACTCCAGCCAAGTTTTTCTCTGCAAGCTTCATAAAAATCATTATCGGAAGGATGAATGATTTTTAAAGATGAATTCTTTTTAGAAATATGAATAGAATTATTGTATTCAATGGGTATATCTTTTTGACCATCCACACAAACCATTGCATGATCTAAAGGGCCTTCAATTAGTTGAATTTCCAGAGATTTTTTATTGGAAACTATTAAAGGCCTGGATGAAAGACTTTGAGACATCATGGGAATAATGTTCCATATATTTAATTCTGGATGAACTATTGATCCTCCTGCAGATAATGCATAGGCAGTTGAGCCAGTTGGAGTAGCGACAATTAATCCATCTGAACGCTGTTCATATACTGTCTTGCCATCAATCAATAATCTATATCTCATAAGCTGGGCATAAGATCCGGAATGAATTAATACTTCATTGAGACCAAAAACCTCTTGATCTGAAAATTGCGCCTCAACTAAACTTCTCTCTTCAAGAATATAATCACCCTTAAAAACATTGCTGATGACTGATTCAAAGTTTTCAATACTCACATCAGTAAGAAAGCCAACAGCGCCCATATTTATACCCAATATTGGAATCTCATTTTCAATAAATTTTCTTGCTGCTCCCAATAAAGTGCCATCCCCACCAAATACAATTATTAAATCAACTAAATGATTAAATTTTTCAAGATCAACAATCTCAACACCCTCAAAGTCAATCTGATCAGATGAATAGATGGCTTTGGTGTTTTTTAGCAAAACACTTAACAACCCACTTAAAACAGAGGATTCTTTAGATGAGAGGCTTTTTTTTAAAACAATGCCTATATTTTTAAACATGCGAGCAATTATACTCTCTGAAGTCAATTTAGAAGTAAATTTGTGAATAGATTTAATAAGATTATTAGGCTAGTAAAAGCTAGCAAGGGAACGGTTTTTTTAACTGGTGCTGGTATAAGCACCGAATCTGGACTGCCTGATTTTAGAAGTGATCATGGTTTTTGGACTAAAAATAAACCTATTCAATTTAATGAATTTTTGCTGAGCGAAGAAAAGCAAAGGCTGTCATGGAAAAGAAATATTGAACTTCACTCACTTCTTAAACAAATCAAACCAAACATAGGGCATGCTTTTGTTGAAAAAATCATTAGCATGCAAAAAAACAATTTTTTAATAACTCAAAATATTGATGGGTTACATCAAAAATCAGGAGTCCCTAAAAATAAAATTATAGAGATTCATGGCAGCGCTATTGAGGCTGCATGCTTGGAGTGTGAAGCAAAACAAAATATTTTAGATTTTCATTCTGCTATTAAATCCAAGAGCCCATTACCAAAATGTGCTATTTGTGATGGAGTTGTGAAAGTAGCTACCATCTCTTTTGGTCAACCTATGAATGAAATGGACATGATGCATGCCTCAAAGATTGTCGAGGACAGCGATTTAATGATAGTAATGGGCTCATCTTTGAAAGTATTGCCTGCAGGAAAACTTCCTAATCTGGCAATGCAGTCAGGGTCAAAACTTATAATTTTTAATAGAGATGAAACACGCTATGACTCAAGTGCAGATATAGTGATTAACGATGAGTTAAAGAATATATGTAGCAGGTTAATACAAGAACTTTAGCCATGCATCAAGGCAGCTCTACCAAGAATTTTTCCATTTTTAAGATCTTCTAAAGTCTGATTTGCCTCACAAGCTGGTCTTTTTTCTACAGGGATTGGATCGACTTTTCCTGATCTAACTAACTCCATCAACTCATGCATATCCCCTGGGCTACCAGTGTATGATCCTTGAACGCCTCTTTCCATGATTGGAATTAAGGGTAATGGCAGCTTTAACTCCCCCCCATATAGTCCAACAATGATGTATTTACCGCCTTTTCTTAAAAGGTTTATTCCGAAAGCAGTTGACTGCTCTGAGCCAACGAAATCGATAGCAACAGATGAGTTACCGCCAGTAATTTCAAAAACTTTCATCATTGCATCCTCATCCATAGGATTGATAGCTGCTGATGCACCATTTTCAAGAGCTAATTTGAGTTTTTCTTCATCTACATCTACTACAATTGGATTGCAGTTAAATGCTGCCTTGGCAATCTGTAAACCCATCATACCAACACCTCCAACACCAATAATGATTAAATCATTATCAGAATTATACGGAGCACCTTTCTTAAGTGCGCTGTAGGCTGTAAGGCCTGAGCAGGCATAACTTCCAGCTAAATGTTCAGGCGTATCTCCTGCATCATGTAGGTATTTTGAGTCTGGAACTACAACATGATCTCCAAAACCACCTGGCTCCATAACGCCAATAACAGGGCCTGTATTACACAAATGTTCATCGCCATTAGCACAAACATCACAATCACTACAGCCAATCCAAGGATAAATAATTCTTTTATCTCCAACCTTAACATTAGTTGCCTCTGCACCTACTGCTACGACTTCTCCAAAGACCTCATGTCCCAATGTGAATGGATTGGGAACAGGCACAGGCAATTCATTGCCCCCACCTAAATCAAATGCGCCCGAATGTATGTGAACATCAGAATGACAAACACCGCAAGCTATAGTTCTAACAATAACCTGACTGCCAGTTGGCTCAGGTGTTGGAGACTCAACTTCTATAAGTGGCTTTCCTGGTTCTGGAACTTGGTATGATTTCATATTTTAAATTACCCAAAAAATAATTACTTGATTATAATAACTCCTCTTTAAATAAGAGCAAGCAATCATAAAATATGGAATATTTAGAACAGTTTAGACAAGAAGTTAGAGATTGGTTAGAGGAAAACTGCCCTCCTTCTATAAGAACTCCCTTGGTACCTGAAGAAGAAGTTTGGGGCGGCAGAAATGCAGAGTACGTTAACCCTGAATCAAAATTATGGCTAGAGAGAATGGGTGAAAAAGGTTGGACTGCTCCTAATCTACCCAAGGAGTATGGTGGCGGAGGCTTAGATAGAGATCAAACTAAAGTTCTTCATCAGGAGCTCTTTAGAATTAAAGCAAGGCCTGCGTTAAATAGCTTTGGTATTTGGATGTTGGCACCCTGCATTATTGAATTTGGTTCAGAGGAGCAAAAAAGAGAGCATCTGCCAAAAATTATCAAAGGTGAAATTAGGTGGTGTCAAGGTTATTCTGAACCTGGCTCAGGGTCTGACTTGGCCAGTCTCTCAACCAAAGCAGAGGACATGGGTGATCATTATTTAGTCAATGGTCAAAAAGTGTGGACTTCTTATGCCGACAAAGCAGATTGGATTTTTGCCCTTGTTAGAACTGGCCCAAAAGAGCCAAAGCATAATGGAATTAGTTTTCTGCTTATTGATATGGCGACTGAAGGAGTTAGCACTAAACCAATAAGTCTTATAAGTGGGAAATCGCCATTTTGTGAAACATTTTTTGATAATGTTAAAGCTCCTAAAGAAAATCTTGTTGGTGTAGAAAATTCTGGATGGACAATAGCAAAAAAACTCTTACAACATGAAAGAAACTTTATTTCTAATTTTGGGCTTGCTGGAGGTGGGACTGGATCTGGAGCAGATGTTGTAAGCATAGCTAAGAAATATTTAGGTGAGACTAACGGCCAAATAGCTAACCAAGCTCAAAGAGAAAATATAACATTACACAAAATGAAAGAGCATGCATTTGGATTGACCCTGCAGCGCTCTGGAGACGAAGGTGCAAAGGCTTCAGCAGCATCTTCAATGTTCAAATACTATGGTACTGAGCATAATAAAGATCGCTATGAGCTGATGATTGCCGCCATGGGAAATAAAGGCTTAGGGTGGACGAATGAAGGTTTTTCAGATGATGAGCAAGCCATTACAAAAGCATGGCTGAGAACTAAAGCTAATTCAATTGAGGGAGGAACCTCTGAAGTTCAACTCAATGTTATTTCTAGAAGAGTTCTAGATCTTCCCAACTAAGGAACATATGAAATTAATACTTACAGAAGAGCAACAGTTTTTAAAAGATACCGCTCAAAGTTTTGCAAGAGATAAAACTCCTGTAACTCATTTTAGAGAAATGCGAGATAGTGAAAATGCCCAATGCTGGGATGAAACAGTATGGAAAGAAATGGTTGAGCTGGGATGGTCTGGAATTCTTGTTCCTGAAAAATTTGGTGGTTCAGAATTTGGGATGGCTGGTATCAGTGTAATCATGCAAGAATTAGGTAAAACTCTTACGCCCTCTCCCATATTATCTACATCAGTTCTTGGAGTCTCAGCGATCAATATGCTCGGCTCAGATGAGCAAAAAGAGAATTATCTGCCAAAAATAGTAGCTGGTGAACTAACGACTGCATTAGCAATTGACGAAGGCAATCATCATGATCCTTTTGCCATTGAAGCCACTGCAGTTCTTGATGGAGATAAGTGGGTATTGAATGGAAAAAAAGTATTTGTTGTCGATGGCGCAAGTGCAGATAGTATCTTATTAGTTGCCCGCACTTCTGGTAAATCAGGAGAATCAAATGGAATTTCTGTATTTGTTGCTAACAAAGATAGTGCTGGGTTAGATATAACAAAAATATCAACAGCTGATTCTAGAAATTATGCAAACATTGAAATGTCTGAACTTAAATTAGAACAAAATGCTTTACTGGGTGAGAAAGACCTAGCTGGAGAAACCCTTGAGAAAATTCTTGATTTGGGTCGCATTGCTATTTCAGCAGAGATGTTAGGAAACACCGAAGAAGCTTTTGAGGTTACTGTTAATTACCTTAAAGAAAGAAAGCAGTTTGGTGTGCAAATTGGATCCTTCCAGGCCCTTCAGCACAGGGCTGCGAAAATGTTCTGTGAAATTGAATTAACCAAATCAGCAGTGATCGCTGCCATGCATGCTGCAGATGAAAATTCAAATGAGCTAGAAAGACTTTCTAGTCTAGCTAAGTTTCAAGCTGGAGAAACGCTCCATCTAGTAAGCAATGAAGCAATCCAAATGCATGGTGGAATAGGTGTAACTGATGAATATGATATCGGTTTCTACCTCAAAAGAGCGCGAGTTGCTGAACAGATCTTTGGAACCTCAGAGTTTCATCAAGCAAGGTATGCAGATATAAGCGGGTTCTGATGTCCTCAATAAAAAACTTACTCGAGACAATGCGCATGCTTCGAGATAAGGACAATGGATGCCCATGGGATATCGAGCAGACTCTTGAATCACTCTCTCCTTGCGTTGTCGAAGAAGCGTATGAGGTCTCAGATGCCATCGCTAACAAAGATTATGAAAATTTAAAGGAAGAGCTTGGAGATGTCTTGCTTCAAGTGATATTTCAAGCAGAGATAGCCAATGAATTAAAGTTATTTAACTTTGATGAAATAGTCGATACCTTAAATAAAAAATTGATTAGAAGACATCCACATGTCTTTGAGGATGCTCCAAAACCTCTTTCAGCTCAAGAGCAAACTCAAGCATGGGATGCAATAAAAGCACAAGAAAAAAAACCAAAGGATACTCGGAATACTTTTGATGATATACCTGCATCATTGCCCCCAATCTTAAAAGCAAAAAAAATACAAAAAAAAGCTGCTAAAAAAGGTTTCGACTGGAAAGAAAGCATTGATGTTATCGAAAAAGTTGAGGAAGAGTTAAAAGAGCTCAAGCATGAGATCCAGCAAAATAATAAAGAAAATAGCCAAGAAGAATTAGGAGATTTACTATTTTCTATCGTTAATTTAAGTCGACACCTAGAAATCGATGCAAGTGAAGCTATTAATCAAGCTAATCACAAATTTGTAAAGCGCTTTAGATTGATGGAAGAAGAGATTGCTAAAGATAAGAAAGAACTAGACAATCTTTCGCCTGAGGAGCTAGAAGAGTTTTGGGTTAAAATAAAGTCGCATGGCTAAATTGAAAAGATTTTTTATAGGTATCCTGACCTTTTTTGCAATTTTAATTATTCTAAGTGTTGCGGTAACACTCTTAACAATCGTAAATATTCCTAGAATTATTCCAAATAAAAACTTAAAGGTTTCATTGGGCTCACTC
>Ga0208639_1001070_pt1 | contig 18628 bp, 22 predicted proteins | sample ETNtaG_33_FD_185772 | JGI IMG/M metagenome (GOLD analysis project Ga0208639, IMG submission 185772) | Marine microbial and viral communities from oxygen minimum zone, Eastern Pacific Ocean - ETNP201310SV76 (SPAdes) (version 2) | ecosystem: Environmental > Aquatic > Marine > Oceanic ...
ATTGTTTAAGGTCCAACCAGGATGTAATGCAAAACTTAACATGCTTGCTAATGTTAATTTGGGAGGTGTTGTAAATCCAGTTCTATGATCTCTTTCTCTATTACCTGCTACAACTGTATCGACAGTTAAGCACATACTATTAAAACCAGCTTGTTTACATCTTTCTATTAAATTGTCTGTTAGCCCTCTATCTTTATGAATATAAAGTTGAAATAACTTTGGCCCTTTAGTTAATGCCCCTATTTCTTCAATGCTAACGGTTGCCATGGTTGATATGCCAAACATTGTACCCATTTTTTCTGCAGCTTTTGCCGTCGCTCTTTCTCCTTTGTGATGGTAAAGACGATGCATTGCAGTTGCCGAAAGAAAAAGTGGAAAATCAATTTTTTGTCCTAAAACTGTTGTAGAAATATCTATATTACCAACATCAGCCAAAACATTTGGAATTAAATCACAATCATTAAATGCAGCAGTATTTCGGTCTAAAGTTATCTCGTCATCTGCGCCACCATCAATATAGTTATAGATGGGAGATGGTAATTTCCTTCTTGCTAATTCTCTAAAATCATTAAAATTATGACAATTTTTTAAATTCATTATACTTTTTAATACTTTTTAATACTTTTTAATACTTTTTAATACTTTTTAATACTTTTTAATAAAATTAAACATGTAACTATTTGCCCCTGGGTTCTTGTCTCCTAAGCTAGCATTGGATATATGATTATAAGAAATTCCTAATTCACTGTTAGGAGATAACTCTAAGGATAGCTGTATTTCACTTTTAAATTCTATAACATGTCCTAAGTCTTTCCCGTCTCCTTCGCTATATAAACCTGGTGTAAAACTTGGTGTGAAAGTTAAAGATCCTGACTGATATGGAACTTGAAAACCTGTATAAATATAACCAGCATTATCTGCGGTTATCATTACGCCTGTTACTGGTTGGAGAGTGCCTATAAAAGTTTCTTTATACAAGTTTTCATTAATATGCTGAACTCCAAATAAGGTTGACTTTGCTCCATCATCGCTAAAATCAAATGTTCCAGTATAAAAACTCCATTTATTTCCTGAAGTATTATCCCCAGCACTTGCAGAGCTGAAGAATAAAACAAAAAAAACAATAATTGCCTTATTTAATTTCAACATAATAATAGTTTCTAACTACTTTATAGATACTTTTCTAATAATTAAAATACCGCCAAAAACAAATAAAATCAAAGGTAAAAACCAAAGTAAAAAAGTATTTTTATTCAATTCAGGATCATAAATGATCCAATCTCCATATTTTTTTGTAAGGAATTCATAAATTTCATTTTCTGTTTTTCCTTCATCAATTTTTTTTTGAATGAGTGTTTTCATACTAATTGCAAAATCAGATTGTGAGTCATAAACTGACTGTCCTTGACAAATCAAGCATCTTAAATTTTTTGAAATTTTATTAACCTGGTCTGTATCTTGTGCTCTTAAATTATTTACTAAAATTAAAGAAAAACCAATTATAATTATAAATAATTTAAATTTTTTCATTATTAACTATTTTGACTATCTCTTTAAATTTTAAATCGTCTAAGGGTCCAATAAATTTTTTTATTACTTCGTTAGTTTTTCTATTCACTAAATAAGTTTCTGGAACTCCATAAGCTCCTAGCTCTATTGATATTGTTCCATCAGGATCAATTAAAATTTCTGAATAAGGGTTGCCTAAATCTTTAAGAAATTTTTTAGCATTGATTTCTTTGTCTTTATAATTAATTCCAATAATATTAATATTATTTATTTTTTGTAAATTTATCAAATAGGAATGTTCATTTCTACAAGGCAAACACCATGATGCCCAAACATTTATTAATGAGAAGTTATTTTTATCTATTAACTCTCCCAAGGAAATTTCTTTATTTTTATAAAGCGTTCTTGCTGTTAGTTTTGTTTCAATTTGATTTAAAATACTATTCGGTGAATAGCTATTAGGTTTATCTAAACCCTTTAAAAAAACTAGAAATAAAAATAAACCAAATAAAATAATGATTATAAATTTAATGTTTTTAATCATTTTTTTTTAAAGTAACCCAATATACCACCAACAAATATAAGAATAACAGATAACCAAATCCATATCATCAAGGGTTTGTGTTGATATCTAACGTTATAATATCCATCATCCTTTAAAACATTAAATACCAAAAAATTGTCTGAATAAATTGTCGAAATTATATCCGCTTCACTAGTTAAGGTTTTTGGTTGATTATAAATTCTTATTTCTGGTTTTAAATTTAAATTACCTCTATCATCTGATATATTAAATTCACCTGTCAATGATTGATAGTTCAACTCTTGAGTAATTTTTAAATTTTCAAATTTTATAATTTTATTCATAAATTTTCTTTCGTCACCTACCTTCATATTAGATGAATATTCTTTTGCGAGAACGCCATTAAACAAAATGCTAAGAATAAATAAACTAAATCCAAAGTGGGCTATTTTTTGAGACAAAGTTGATTTTCCTGAAAAAAAATCTCTGATTGTCAAAAAAAATAAAAAAAAACCTAAACCAAACATTGGAACTGAAAATAAATAAGAAACTCCGTAACTGGTAGTAAATAAATATGAAATTAAAATTGAAATGAACAAAAAGATAGGCTGTTCTAATTTAATTTTATTAATATGATCCTTAACCCATTTTAAATTTGGTCCAATTGCCATAAATAGCAAAAAAGGTATCAAAAATGGTAATATTAATTTTTGATAAAATGGTGGCCCAATAGAAATTTTCGATCCATTAATTACTTCTAATAAAATTGGGTATACAGTTCCGATTAAAACAACCGAAAGGAAAAACATCATAAACCAGTTATTTACAAGCATGGCTGTTTCCTTGCTTATTAAATAAGTACGTATTGAGCTATTAGAAATATTTTTTTGATAAATAAAAAAAATAATTATAGCTAAAAAAATTAAAAAAAATAGAAAGCACAAAATAAAAACACCTCTAGAAGGATCATTTGCAAATGTATGTATAGAATTTAAAATTCCTGATCTTACTAAAAAAGTACCACTCATGCTTAGTGAGAAAGTGGTTATAGATAAAATTATCGTCCAGGATTTAAATGTATTTCTCTTTTCAAGGACAACAATTGTATGAAGCAACGCAGTTAAACAAAACCATGGCATCAAAGATACATTTTCAACTGGATCCCAAAACCAAAAACCTCCCCAACCTAACTCATAGTAAGCCCAAATAGATCCTAACATAATTCCGATTGTTAAAAATATCCAAGAAATAATTATCCATTTTTTTATATGACTTGCCCAAACTTTATTTACATTTCCACAAACCAAAGCAGCCAAAGATGCAGAAAAAATTATGGATGTGCCAACATATCCTATATATAAAATCGGCGGGTGTAATGCTAATGCCGGATCTTGTAATATTGGATTTAAACCCGTTCCTTCTTTTGGAATTGGAAATAAATTTATAAATGGATTTGATGTGAAAAGAATAAACAACAGAAAACCAAATATAATTACTTCCTGAAATGTTAATGTTAATAATCTATATTTTTTAGGTAGATTTTTTGAATTAATTAAAAATATAAATAAAAAAAAAGTTAAAACTAATAACCATAAAAGTAGGCTTCCTTCATGATTGCCCCATGTTCCAGAAATTTTATAAAATAATGGTTTGGTGGTATGTGAATTATTATAAACAGTCTTATTACTAAAATCTGAAACTATAAATGCGAAAACTAAACTAATAAAACTTATTAAAACCATTAAAGATTGAACTGACAATACTGAAAATATTTTACTATCTAGATTTTTAGAAGAATTCCTAGTTAATCTATAGGATTGAAAAATTAAAAATATAGAAGCAATAAGTGCAATGAATAAAGAATAATTTCCAATTTGATTAGCCACTAATTGTTTTCCTTTAAAGCTTCTTCAACTTCTGGAGGCATATAATTTTCATCATGTTTTGCTAAAATTTTTGTTGCCTTTAAATAATTTCTATCTTCTAAGAAACCTTCGGCTACCACTCCTTTTCCTTCTTCGAATAAATTGGGCACCGATCCTTTAAAACTAACTATTAACTCATTTTGAAAATCAGTAATTATAAAGCTAATTTCTAAGTCATTTGTTTTAATTGAGTCTTTCTTTACCATTCCGCCAACTCTAATTTTCTTATTTTCTAGTTCTGCTAGATTTTTAACTTCGGTGGGAGATTTAAAATATACAACATTTTCCTCGAGAGATTTGAAGATAAGAAAAGAGGTGAGTACTACTGATAAAAAAATTAATAATATAAATAAGGCTCTTAGTTTAACTTTTTTGCCATACATGAAGCTAAAAAGTTAAATTTTAGAAACAGAAGTATTTGCTAATATTTCTCTAAAAGTTTCTTGTTTTTTTGCAAACTCAATTTTTTCAGATGCTAAATTTCTAAATTTCATTTCAAATTTTTTCTGCTCTTTAGCCAACTGTAGTTTTATTACTGAGTACAAGATCCCAAAAATACTAAGAGTGAATACAAATGATGACCACACATAAACTCCATAGCCATTCATTAATAAAATCTCATTTATCATAATCTATCTAATCCTTTATTTTTAATTTTTATCAGTTCTGTATTATATTTCATTAAAAATATCAAAACTGAAAAAAGTGCAAATGCCGCAGTCATTAAGCTCAAAGGAAGTAACATTGATGAATGAATTGTTGTCTCTTCTAGCAAATTAACAGAACTTGGCTGATGTAAAGTTGACCACCAATCAACTGAAAACTTAATTATAGGAACATTTATTAAGCCCAATATAGCAATAATTGAACTTACCTTTATTGCTTTGTCATTCTGATCGATGATTCTCCAAGAAAGAATGAACATCAGATAAAATACAGCAAGTAATAACATTGATGTAATTCTGGCATCCCAAGCCCACCATGTGCCCCAAGTTGGTTTGCCCCAGATAGAACCTGTAACAAGCGCAATTATATTAAATACAAATCCTGAAGGTGCTAAGCTTTTAGTAATCAACGAAAAATTTTTATTTTTAAAAATTAAAATTACAAAAGATAAAATTGAAATTATAGAAAAGATTCCCAAAGAAATCCAAGCGGCAGGAACATGAACATACATAATGCGCACAGAGTCGCTTTGTTTATAATCCTCAGGAGAAAAAACTAATGCTTCTAATAATCCTATAACCAGAACTACAAGAAAAAGAATAAGAATATATTTCTGCAATCTATTAATTATAAAAAATATTCTGGTAGGATTAATATTATTAAGCATTCTCTACACTCTATAACACAATTTTGGGTGAATAAAATTTTCCAATACTCATTCTGACCAAGAACACTGAGGGAGACAAATAAGGGAATAATGTAGCATCCTTGATCAGAATATAATTAATAATAAAATAAAGTTATGACCAAGATTTGTAACAATTGTGTTGAAATATGGGCTTGTTTAATTTGAAGGCTTAAAATAACTTGAACCTTTTCTACCAGAAAAAATCTCATTTATTAATGGATGTTTGATTGGTTCATCTGAGTTATCTGCTAATAAATTTTGTTCTGAAACATATGCTTCATAAGTAATCTCATCATTTTCAGCTAGTAAGTGATAGAATGGTTGATCCTTTCTTGGTCTCACATTCTTGGGAATGGATTGATACCATTCTTCTGAATTATTAAACTCAAAATCAACATCATAAATAACTCCCCTAAATTCAAAATGTTTATGCTTTACAATATCACCTATTGAGAATTTTGCTTTTTGAATGCTCATAAACTAAATATGGATATTTGAACAAAAAAATCAATAAAAAAAATATGATTGTTTTGTTAATCTGTTAATATGTAGCAGTGAATAAATCTCTTATAAAATTTGTAACCGATATTGGTCCATTAGTAATCTTTTTTTTATTCTACTATAATAATGACAAGAATTTAAAAATTGCAATTCCGCCACTAATAGTTGCAACTATAATTTCAATTTTGATCGTTTGGATTTTAGAAAAAAAAATTCCAATGATTCCTTTATTGAGCGGTATATTAATTACCTTATTTGGTGGTCTTACCATTTATTTTGATAATCCAGTTTTTCTTTATATGAAACCAACAATAATTAATATTTTATTTGCTTTGGCTTTATTATTTGGAAAATTTTTTACACAAGAACCTGTTCTTAAAAAAATATTAGGAAAATCTATGCCCCTCAATGACGAAGGTTGGAGAATATTGAATAATAGATGGATGTATTTCTTTTTTTCATTAGCACTTTTAAATGAAATTGTTTGGAGAACACAATCAGAAGAATTTTGGGTAAATTTTAAAGTATGGGGATTGTTACCAATAACCTTTATATTTACAGCATTTCAGATTGGATTAATCAATAAACATAAATTGAATGAATAGAAATTTAAAGTTAGTAATCAATAACTCTTTAAAAAACTACGAGAATAAATACTTCTTTGAAAAAAAAGAACTAAAAATAATTCTGGATCTTTATGCCAAAATGGTTTCTGAAGGATCTTGGAAAGACTACGGACTTTCAATTTCTAGTAAACAGGTAAGTTTTAGTGTTTTTAAGAATGCAGCAGAAAATGCAATGTATAAAATTTGCAAAAATTTTAAACCTTATAACCAAAATCTTAGGTATTTAATTACAGACACTAATGGAAAAATTCTAAAAAATTCTTACGAATTAAAATCTCTAATAAATAGTACTAATTGGAAGAGGTTACAGAAATAAATTATCTTCTTTGACCAAATAATCTTAACAACATAATAAATAGATTAATGAAATCTAAATATAATGTTAATGCACCCATTACAGCTTTTTTACCCATTAATTCACCACTGTCAGATGCAGCATACATATTTTTTATTTTCTGCGTATCGTAAGCCGTAAGACCTACAAAAATTAAAACACCTAAGATTGAAATAACAAAATACATCATTGAAGATTTTAAAAATATATTAACTATTGATGCAATTATAATTCCAATTAAGCCCATCATTAAAAAAGATCCAAGTTTAGTTAAATCTCTTTTTGTTGTATAACCATAAATGCTCATCGCACCAAAAGTTGCAGAGGTTATAAAAAAAACTCTAGCAACGCTTGCTCCTGTATAAATTAATAATATCCAAGATAATGATAATCCCATTAATGCTGCAAATATCCAAAAAACAGTTTGAGCTTTTGCTACACTCATTTTATTAATTCCAAAACTCATATAAAAAACTATACCTAATGGAGCTAACATCACTATCCATTTCAGTCCTGAGAAGAATAGTGCATTTCCTAAACTTGTAAATCCAGCTATTGCCCCACTGGCATCTGTTACTACAGACATTTTAAATGATAAAAGCGCAATAATTCCTGTGAGCAACACTCCAGTTGCCATATAATTATAAACTTTAAGCATGTAGGCTCTTAAGCCTTCATCCATTACAACAGTTTGTTTTGCTGTCGTTGATCTATTAAGTATGTTGTTTCTGTTAAATTCCATAATCGTTATATAGTAATTTTTTTATATATTTTCAAGCAGTCAAAAGTCAAGTAACAAATAGTTAATATTTATGAATTATCGAAAGTTAGGAAATACAGACATAGATGTCAGTACAATTTGTCTAGGAACTATGACATGGGGACAACAAAACGCTATGGAAGAAGGTTTTGAACAAATGGATTATGCTTTGGAAAATGGAATAAATTTTTTTGATTCAGCAGAAATGTACCCGTCACCAAGCAAAAAAGAAACTTATGGCGATACAGAAAGAATAATTGGAAATTGGTTTATTAAAAAAAAAATTAGAAATAAAATTATTTTAGCTTCAAAAATTTCTGGACCTGGAATGTCTTATATTCGTGGAGGAGGTCTTCAGTTTTCAGAAAAAAATATTTCTACTGCTATAGAATGCAGTTTAAAAAGATTAAAAACTGACTATATAGATTTATATCAACTACATTGGCCTGAAAGAAAAACTAATTTTTTTGGAAGATTGGGATATGAACACAAAGAAAACTCCGAAGATTGGAATGATTTTGAAAAAATATTAATAACGCTCGAAAAATTTATCAAACAAGGAAAGATCAGATATATTGGTTTATCAAACGAAACACCTTGGGGATTGTCAAAATTTTTAGAAATTTCAAAATTAACAAATTTGCCAAAAATGATGTCTATACAAAATGTTTACAACCTACTCAATAGAACTTACGAAATAGGTTTGGCCGAAATTTCGATTAGGGAAAGAAGTGGACTGCTAGCTTATTCGCCTCTTGCAGGAGGTTTTTTAAGTGGAAAGTACAGGAATAACAATTTGCCAGAAAATTCAAGACAGAAACTATTTTCAGAATATTATACTAGGTACAGTAAACCTCATGTTTCAAACATAATTGAAAAGTATTTTAATATTTCAAAAAAATACAATTTAAATTTTGCTCAAATGTCAATTAAGTTTTGTGAAATTCAAAAATTTATAACATCTGCAATAATTGGAGCAACTACTATGGAACAGTTGAAAACAAATATAGAAAGTGTAAAAGTTAATTTAGACGACGAGGTAATAAAAGAAATCAATGAAGTTCAAAAAATATATTCAAATCCATGTCCTTAATTAATAAAATTTTATATAAATCATTTATTTTTTTAATTCTTTCTACCTCATTTGCTCAATCAGAAGAGTTAAAAAAATTAGGAAAATTTAAAGACTGGGAAGCAATTATGATTTCGAATGAATCTGGTAAGATTTGTTTTGCACAATCTAAGCCTGTTCTTCAGTCGCCAAAAAAAGGTGATAGAGAAGCAAGATTGTTTGTAACCTTTAGACAAGATGATAAAATTTCAGATGAGGTTAGCACTACATCTGGTTATGAATATAATAGTCAAAACTCTATAATCGCATCCTCTGGAAAATCCAAATATGAATTTGACATTGATCAAGATAATTTTGCATGGATATCAAGTAACAAAATTGAAAAAAAAATAATTAAAAGAATGAAAAAAGCCTCAAGAATTATGATAAGTGGATATAATCAATCGGGTTCTCGAACTATTGATCATTATTCTCTAATGGGATTTACTAAAGCCTACAACGCTGCAAAAAAAAATTGCACTTAAAATAATGAAATCGAAAAAAAAAATTGTTCTTGCCTATTCTGGCGGGTTAGACACATCTATAATTCTTAAGTGGCTACAAGAAAATTATAATGCAGAGGTTATTACTTACACAGCTGATATTGGCCAAGAAATAGACAAAAAAAAAATAATTAAAAATGCAAAAAAATTTGGAGTTAAAAACATTATAATTCAGGATTTAAAAGATACTTTCGTCAAAGATTATGTTTATCCAATGATTAGAGGTCATGCTATTTATGAAGGTGTTTATTTATTAGGAACATCAATCGCAAGACCTTTAATTGCAAAAGATCAAATTAGAGTTGCAAAAAAATTTAAGGCTTATGCGGTATCTCATGGATCAACCGGGAAAGGAAATGACCAAGTACGATTTGAACTTGGATATCATTACTTCGATCCAAAAATAAAAGTAATAGCTCCTTGGAGAATATGGAATTTAAAATCCAGAACTGATTTAATTAATTATGCAAAAAAACACAAGATATTAGTTCCAAAAGATAAAAAGGGAGCTCCTCCTTTTTCTGTAGATGACAATTTATTTCACACATCAACTGAAGGAAAAATATTAGAAAATCCAAAAAATTCTGCACCGGAGTTTATTTTTCAAAGAACAATCTCTCCTGAAAAAGCTCCAAACAAAGCAACATATGTAACTATAAATTTTAGAAACAGTGACCCCATTGGTATCAATGGTAGAAAATTATCTCCTTCAAAACTTTTAGAAAAGCTTAATCAATTGGCTGGTAAAAATGGAATTGGTAGAGTTGATTTAGTCGAAAACAGATTTTTAGGCATTAAGTCTAGAGGTGTTTATGAAACGCCTGGTGGAACTTTATTGATTAACGCACATAGAGCAATGGAATCTGTAACGCTTAATAAAGAAACAATGCACAAAAAAGATGCCATTATGTCAAGATATGCAGAGTTAATTTATAATGGTTACTGGTACTCAAAAGAAAGATTTAAGCTTCAAAAAATAGTTGATCAAAAAAGAAATAGAGTTAACGGTTCAGTTAAACTTAAATTATACAAAGGAAATATTACTATCCAATCAAGACAGACAAAAAGTAATGCTTATTCAATGAAAAAGGTTTCATTTGAAGAAAATAAAAATTTTAATAAATCAAACGTTGAAAGATTTATAAATTTTCACAAAAAAAAGTTAAGATAACTAATTGTTTAAAAATAATAAAATATACAACCAGGAATTAATTACCAAATCAGAAAATCTTACATTCAAAAAAACAAATAGTTTTGGTATTATGCAAAGAGCTGCCAATGTTTGTTCAAAATTTATATTAGCAAATTATAAACCAAAAAAAATTATAATTTTATGTGGTCCAGGAAATAATGGAGGAGATGGAATTTTAATTGCAAATAATTTGATAAAAAAAAATATAGACGTCATAATTTTTGCGCCAATTGGTTATGCAAAAAGCAAGGACTCGAAAAAAGCTTTTAGAAAATTAACAAATAAAAAAATAATAAAAAACGAGCTAAATATTAAAAATTGTGATTTGTTTGTTGATGCGTTATTTGGATTTAATTTTAGTAGAAAATTATCAAATAAATTAAAAAAAATAATAAAAGTTATAAATTCAAAATCTTTTACTAAAATTGCTATAGATGTTCCGTCAGGAGTTTATTGTGATACTGGACAAATTGATAGTATTGCAATTCGAGCAGATAAGACTTTAACATTTCACAGGTTAAAACCTTGTCATGTTTTGCAACCAGGTAAGGATTTATCTAATACAGTCAAAATACTTGATATAGGATTAACAAACCTAGATAGCAAAACTAACATTAATTTAATAAAAACTCCGAAGCTCAAAGCTCTTTCTTCAAGTTCTCACAAATATAATCGAGGCGAAATATTTATTTTTGGAGGAAGTGAGATGGTTGGTGCTTCTAAATTAGCAACACTATCAGCTAGCCAGATAGCTTTTAAATCTGGTGTTGGTGTTGTTAAATTGTTAGTTAAAGATGAAAACAAAAATTTTTATAAATCTCATGTATTAGAAGAATTAATTGTTACATATTCAAATATTAAGGATATTGAGAAAATTGTAAAAAAAACAAATTCCACTTTTTTGTTTGGTTGTGGTTTAGAAACAAATAATGAAAACTCTAAGATTTTAGAGCTATTATTAAAAAGCAAAAGTAAATTAGTAATTGATGCTTCTAGTTTTTCTATTATTCAAAAAAATTTAAAAAAATATATTTCTATATTAAAATCAAGAAAAGCTGACACGGTTTTAACTCCACATTTTGGTGAATTTAAAAAAATATTTAAAATTTCAGATAACAAAATAATTGATACAAAATTAGCTGCTATAAAAACAAATTCGACAGTTTTATTCAAAGGAAACGATACAGTAATTTCAGATAAAATAGGTCAAACTTATATAAATTATTTCTCTTCACCGCATTTAGCTACTGCTGGATCTGGAGATGTATTGGCTGGAATAATAGCCAGTCTAATAGCTCAAAACTATAAATCTTTAGATGCTACAATTATTGGCTGTTACCTTCACTCGCAATGCGCAATTAAAATAGATAAACCTTTAACTGCAAAAGATATAATAGATATCTTGCCGGATATTTTAAAAAAACATTACTAAATATTAATAATTAATTAATTATACGAAAGAATATTTATTAAAGAATTTGTTTCTCCAATTTTAAAAAGAATTGCATCTTCTTTTTTAAAACCATAATTTTCAGCATTATCTTTAAATTTAATCGGTGGTTCCATAATTGGCTCTAAAGACAAAACAAATGTACCCCAATGAGTTCCTAAAACTTTTTTACTGTTTAAATCTTTAGCTATTTGTAACGCATCTTCAGGTGTAGTGTGATAATATGTATGTTCAAACATTGGTCTGAAATCATAAGCACCAATGTTAATCATTGTTAAATCGATTGGACCATATTTTTCACCAAGTACTTTATAAATATTTCCATATCCAGTATCACACGCAAAAAATATTTTTTTATTTTTATACTCAATTAAAAAATTACCCCAAAGCGTTTTATTGGTATCTGTTAAGCTTCTTTTGGACCAATGAACAGCGGGTAACAAAGTTACTTTTAAATCTTTGCTAACTATGATTTCATCATACCAGTCCATTTCATTAACATCTTTATATCTGTATCTTGTAAAATACTTGCCAAGTTTTAATGGAACCAAAACTTTAGAGTCTTTAAATGGGAACCTTCTAATTGTACTCATATCTTGATGATCGTAGTGATTATGAGTTAATAATAATAAATTAGTTTTTGGAATTTCATTTAATTTTAATGCTGGATTTGTATATCTTTTTGGACCAAAAAATAATGGTCCTGCATTTTTTGAAAAGACTGGATCAGTTATTATTACATTGTCACCCAACTTAATTAAAAAAGTAGCATGTCCAATCCAAGCAATATAGTCATTATTTTTATATTTTTCTAAATTTGAAAATACCTTCTCTTTTTCTTCCACAACCCATGATGGTACAGTCATATCTAATTTCTTTTTTTCTTTAATAAATTTGAAATATGAAAAATCACCGCTTTTAGGTCTCTCTGGACTACCTTCTGGATTTCTAAATGTTCCATCAGGCAAATGATGATAAGGTTTTTTTTCCATAGCAAACGTAAAGGAATTATAAATTAAGAAAATTATAATAAATATTCTTAACTTCATCTCTCGACATAATTAATTTTTTTGTGATCTTTTAAAACACTCGATAGTATTTTTTAATAAACATGCAATAGTCATTGGACCTACACCACCTGGAACAGGAGTTAAAGCTTTTGCAACTTTAGATACTTCATCAAACGCAACATCGCCAACAATACCTTTGTCGGTTTTATTAATACCTACATCAATTACAATTGCATCTTTTTTGACCCAATCACCTTTGACGAACTCTGGTATACCCACTGCAGCTACAATGATATCTGCCTCTAGGCATTCAGCTTTTAGATCTTTTGTTTTTGAATGAGTGATTGTAACCGTACAATTTTCTTTTAATAGAAGTTGTGTCATTGGTTTTCCATTTAAATTTGATCTACCAACTACAACTGCCTTTTTACCACTTAAATTTGGTTCAATTTTTTTAATCAATAAATAACATCCAAGAGGTGTGCAAGGCACTGAACTTTCATATCCTAATGATAAATTTCCTACGTTCATTGGATGAAAGCCATCAACATCTTTGCTTGGTAAAATTGCCTCAATAACCTTTTGTTTATCAATATGTTTTGGTAGTGGTAATTGAACTAAAATACCTGAAACAGTCTCATCTTTATTTAATTCATCAATTTTTTCTAAGACTGTTTTTTCTTCAACAGAATCTGGATATCTAATTACTTCGGATTTTAAGCCGACTTCGTTTGCTGATTTTTCTTTGTTGCGAACATAGATCTGACTGGGAGAAAGATCTCCAATTAAAATAACTGTAAGTCCCGGAACTTTGTTATACTTTGCTTTTAATTCTGATACTTTTTGTTTGAGTTCTTCTCTTAGCTCGGCTGCTGCTTTTTTTCCGTCTATTAAAATCATGTATAATTAAAAAATTAATGGCGCTATGTACAGTTTCATACACATTTCTGTAAACCAGATCAACAAAAGAAGAATTATTGGGGATATATCAAAAGTTCCTAAATTGGGTAAAAATCTTCTTATTTTATTATAAATTGGATCAGTAAGCTTATAAGTAAATTCTAAAACTGAATAGACAAACCTATTTGATGTATTCAAAACATTAAAGGCTATTAACCAACTTATTATCACATTGGCTATAACAACATAAGAATATAATTTTAATAATTGAAGAACCAAATAAAAAATTGCGATCATTTTTTTTCAACATAAATCGACTGACTAGGAAAGGCAAATGATGCACCATTTTTTTCAACTATTTGTTTTATTTCTAATGCTAAGTTTTCTTTAACACTTAGCCACTCATTCCAGCTATCAGTTTTACTAAAACATCTAACATACATATCTATTGAACTATCTGAAAATTTATCAACTCTTACTGCAACACCTATAGAAGTATCGAAATCTTCATTACTATTTATATGTTCTTCTATTTGGTTCCTAATTGTTTTTAGTTGATCTACTGTAGTGTCGTATTGAAGAGTTATCATCCAACTAATTAACCAATTAGTAGTTTGGCTTACATTTATTACTGCATTTTCAGCAAACTGAAAATTTGGAATAATCGCTAAAGATTTATCAAATTTTCTAATTACTGTTGATCTAAACCCAATTCTTTCAACAATACCTTCAATTATTCCTTCTACATGAATCCAATCGCCCATTTTAAATCTTTTTTCAACTAAAACTAAAATTCCAGAAATTAAATTTTTAAATAAATCTTGTGCACCTAAAGCAACAGCAACACCAAACAATCCTAATCCTGCAATAATTGGACCTATTTTTATTCCCCATAATTCAAGTACTGCTGCAGCTCCTAAAATAAATATTAATATTTTTAGTGATTTTATTATCCAGCCAATTAATTCTCTCGTTAGTATCTTGTCCAGACCACTTAATACATAAGAGATAGGTTCAATAATTTGATGAATAATCCAAAATAATAAAATTGTTATTAATGTTCTATTTATGTTTTCTATAAACAATCTAGAGTCTTCTGAAAAATTTATATAGTAGCTTGCAAAGAAAAAACCTAAAACAATTGGGAAGAACCTTGCGGGTCCTTCCATTGCTTTAACAAATGCGTCGTCTAATTTATTTGTTGTTCTCTTTGAAATTATTTCAAGTTTTTTAATAATAAGTTTGCTAATTAATCCTCTAAATATTAGGAATAAAAAAAATATTCCTAATCCGATCAAAATTTGTAAGAAATTAATCCCTAGAATTCCGGTTTCCCAGACGGATAAAAACAGTTCTTTAAAATTAGCAAAAACTTCCATAATTAAATTTTATATAACAAAAACTCCTCTTCGCCAGAATTAAATAAAAATATTTTTTTCCATTTAATTTCGTTTAATATAGAAGATGTCTTTTCCCCTAAACACATTAAATTGGTATTCATCCAATGGTCTAACAGACCATATTTTTTCATAAGATTAAGATAATTCCTTGCACTATTTTCTGAGTAAATAAAAACCATATCTGGAATTGATGATTTTAAATCCTTAATAAATTCATCTCTTATTTCTTCAATTGGATGTACTTTATAATTAATTATCCTTTTCACAGAATATCCCTCTGAAATTAAATCTCTATCTAAATTAGATGAAATTATCTCTCCACTTACGTAAAGTAAGCTTCCTTTTTCTTGGTCGAAGTTTTGTAGAATAATCTCTTTTAAATTATTAACATTTCCTTCTGCACAAAAGATGTTTTGAAAGCCATTTTTTTTTGCAATATTTTCGGTGGCAGAACCAACGCAAAAACAATTAATTTGTTTGTCAACATTTGATATATTTAGATTTTTAACTGAATTAGCACTTGTAAAAATAATACCTTTAAAATTATTAAATTTTGGTTCTTCATAATCAATGGTCTGAATTTTTATAACAGGAAGATGAGAAACTTTGTGACTTAAAGATTTAAATTTAATAATTAAATCTTTACAATCCTCTATAGGTCTGGTTAACAAAATATGCATTATTATCTCTTGTAAGATCCTTGTGATTTTATTTTTAAAGAATTGCCAACTTCTCTTCCTAGTTCTTTCGCTAAGCTCTTATTCTTTGTTTCTTTTATAAAATATCTTTTTTTTCCGTCCACTGAAAAAAGTTCAGTTATTAAATTAATATTGTTTTCTTCAAATTGTGCATATGCGCCAATTGCAGTATCGCAGTCTCCTTCTAAACTTTTAAGAACTTCTCTTTCTGTATTGGCTAAAATTCTTGTATCAGGATGATTAATTTTTTCTAGCAGTTCTTTAATTGCAACATCATTATCTCTACATTGTATGGCTATAATTCCCTGGCCTGCACATGGAATTAGTTCATCTGTGGAAAATTCCTCTGTAATTTTATTATTAAGATTTAACTCATTTATGCCAGCTTTTGATAAAATAATTGCATCATAGTTTCCTTCTTCTAATTTTTTAATTCTTGTGTCTACATTTCCTCTTATCAATTTATAATTTAAATCTGATCGTTTATTTTTTAATTGGTATTCTCTCCTGTAAGATGAAGTTCCAACAACAGAGCTTGGTTTAAGATTCTTAAATTTTAAATTTCCACTACTTATCAAAATTTCGTTAGGTGAATTTCTTTTTAAAAAATAATTTGTTATTAATCCATCTGTTTCAATTGATGGCATATCCTTTAACGCATGAGCCGCAATATCAATTTTATTTTCTATTAATTCATTTTCAATTTTTTTTGAAAATAATCCTTTGCCACCTAAATTTGAAAGTCTATCTTTTTGATTTTCATCACCTGAAGTAACAATTTTTTTTATTTCTATTTCTTTAGAAAATACTTTTTTTAACTCGGCTCTTACATTCTCAGCATAAATCAAAGCTAATTTGCTGCCTCTAGAACCAATAATAATCTTATCTCTTTCCATAAATCTTATTTTTATTACATTCTTATAGTTTAATTGTATTAATTAAAAAAATTTTTTTATGGTCAAAAAAGCAATAATATTAGGAATAGAAACCAGTTGCGATGAGACTGCTGTATCATTAATTCAAGAAGATGATAGTGGAATTCCAAAAATATTATCTAATATAGTTTCTAGCCAATTTGATGTTCATAAAGAATTTGGTGGAGTGGTTCCGGAGTTGGCGGCAAGATCACATGTAGAAAAAATTGATTTAATTGCAAAAAAAGCAATTGATGAAAGTGGAGTTAGTTTAGACAAAGTTTCTGCAATTGCAGCAACTGCGGGACCTGGTTTGATAGTTTGTTTAACTGTTGGTTTAAGTTTTGGGAAAGCTTTGTCTTCATCTCTTGATATCCCTTTTATAGGAGTAAATCATTTAGAGGGACATGCATTAAGTCCAAAATTACATTCAAAACTTAACTATCCTTATTTGCTTCTTTTAATATCAGGAGGACACAGTCAATATTTAAGTGTGAACGGCTTAGGTAATTATAAAAGACTTGGCACAACAATTGATGATGCTTTAGGTGAAGCGTTTGATAAAACTGCAAAACTTTTAGGAATTGAATTTCCAGGAGGACCTAAGTTAGAAAAATTTGCTAAAAAAGGAAATTCAAATAAATTTGATCTTCCACAACCAATTATAAATAAAGGTGGCTGTAATTTATCTTTTGCAGGTTTAAAAACGGCTATTTTAAGAATAACAAAAAATATAAAATCAGAACAAGAAAAGTTTGACCTTGCAGCATCATTTCAAAAAACAATTGAAGAAATATTGTATAAAAAAACGAAAAAAGCTTTTCAAGAATTTAAAGAAAACAATTCAACAAAAAAAAATAATTTTGTAGTAGCTGGAGGTGTGGCAGCAAATGAAGGAATAAGAAAAAAACTTATTAAAGTAAGTGATGAAAATAATTTTAAACCTATATTCCCAGATCTTAAATTGTGTGGTGATAATGCTGCAATGATAGCAATGGTTGGTTTAGAAAAATATAAAATCAAACAGTTTGATAGTTTAGATTTGCCTGCCAAACCAAGATTGGCCCTAGACGAAAATGCAAAATTTTTAAAAGGAGCTGGAGTAGAATTGTAATGAGTTATTGGCTACTAAAACCAAAGCTTGTGATGCATCAACAAGACTCTGTCGACCCCACTAACTTTTGTTTAACTTTTTTTTCTATAAACATTGATTAACAACAATTAATAATGGCAAATGCATATCACATCGAATAGCACAATTTATTGTGTTAATTTTTGGGAATAATGAAAAAACTTTTAGGGATCTTGGTTCTGGGTTAAATGATGAACACAGTCAATGAAAAAAATTGGATATATACGAGTTAAAATGTTTAAATGGCAAATAAGACATTTAATTGTAATTTTACTTGCATCTTTAAGTGTTTATTTAATCGAGCAATCTAGCAACTGGAACGAAATGCATAGCTGGAATAGAGCTACTGGCGACACAAGTTTATTTATGATTGCATTTGCTTTGATTATTGGTCCTCTAACAAAAATATTTCCTAGGTCAGTATGGCTGATCCCTTGGCGACGTGAACTAGGTATATATGCAGTAATACTAGCATTGATACATATTGCAATTATCATAGTTGGCTGGGTAGAATGGGATTTAATTACATTGTTTGGTTTTAAATCTGATCCGTCGTTGGAGGGGTACTTAATGTCACAGCGTGGTTTTGGACTTGGTAATTTATTGGGAGTCATTGCAATATTTTATGGTTTGTTGCTCGCTTTTACTTCAAATGATCTTAGTCAAAAATTTTTAGGAGGATCTTCTTGGAAATTTCTTCAACAAGTAGTTAATACCTTTTGGATGTTGGTTATTTTACATACATCTTATTTTTTGTATTTTCATTTTTTAGATTTCCCTAAAGAT
>Ga0208639_1001072_pt1 | contig 18616 bp, 15 predicted proteins | sample ETNtaG_33_FD_185772 | JGI IMG/M metagenome (GOLD analysis project Ga0208639, IMG submission 185772) | Marine microbial and viral communities from oxygen minimum zone, Eastern Pacific Ocean - ETNP201310SV76 (SPAdes) (version 2) | ecosystem: Environmental > Aquatic > Marine > Oceanic ...
TTATTGCTGGCTTTGCGTAGCGCTGTCCTTTCCCTAAAAAAGGAAACAGCTGCCTGATCAGTTCTTGTCTTCTTCCTGAGAAAGCTTCTTGCTGGCTGTAAAAAGAAATTCCCTTTCTGACTTAGAGAGACTATCGTATCCCTTTTCATTGATCTTGTCAAGAACAGCATCCACTTTGAGTTTTAAAGCTTCACGTTTTTCATTCTTCTTATCTTTATAATGACGTTTTATTTCATTTTTCCGATGTATCACAAAGTGGTTAATTGTGTTCCAGTTTAGATTAGAACTTAGATTAGAACGAAGATATACAAACCCAATGATCATCCCTGACAAGTGAGTTAAATGGCTAATGTTAGAATATCCTGGATTTAGACTGGAAAAGAATGCTATGGTACCAATTAGTATCACAAGATACTTTACTTTAATAGGAATCAAAAAGTAGAGATACACAAGCCGGTTGGGAAACATAAGACCGTAAGCAAGTAGTACACCGTAGATGGCTCCGCTGGCACCAACAACCGGAGTGGATGAGCTCAAACTAAACAAGACAGTAACTAAACCTGATCCAACACCGGTAACAAAAAAGAACCTCAGAAATTCTCTTTTTCCCCAATACTTCTCTAACTCCGAGCCAAACATCCAGAGTACAAACATATTGATTAAGACATGCCAAATACCACCGTGGAAAAAAAGGTACGTAAACGGCTGCCACAACATGAGTTCTCCAAAAGTTTTACTTGGAACTATCCCGAAAATCGTAAAGAGCTTCTCTTCTATGCCAGAAAAATACTGCAGGATGAAAATCAAAAAGTTAATTGAAATAATAAGTTTAATTGCATCTGTGAAAAGAGATGGACGCAGAGAACTTTGATCCCACCGGTGGTTTTGGTAACTAAACCTCACTCAACTTCGCTCCAGAATGACTTTTTAAAAATTTCGCTGTCTCTTCCCATACATTTATTTTATCACAATCAGCCATGAGTGCATGTGCGGAATGCTCATAAGAAATCAGCTGTTTGTCTTCTGAATTAATCCAGTCATAAACATACTGACCGTTTTCATAGGGTACAGCAATATCTGCTTTAGAGTGCATGATGAGAGTCGGGCTTGTGACCTGACCCAACTTCATTCTCACCCGCCAAGTAAGTTTTACCACTTCAGCCACAGCTTTCATTGGATAAACTGAATACCCATAAAATGTTTGTGGCTTTTTCTTTTCATTTTTATAAAATTGTTTTTTTTCTTCATACTCCTTAAAAGGTGCCACGAATGGTGTCAAATAAACTGTCCACTTTTTATGCTTGATGATTGGAGCATACAGTACAATCCCGGGAATGTCTCTTTCAATTGCAAGATTCAGCGTCAATGCTCCGCCCATGCTGAATCCTATAACGAAAACTTCTTCTTTTTCAGCAGAAAGACGATCATAACCTTCTCGTACAGAATCAATCCAATCTTGATAGACCTTTGAATTGCAATCATCGGGAGATGTTCCGTGACCTGGAAGAATATCAGCCACAGCTGTGATTCCTTGGGATGCCATGTACTTTCCTATCTCTTGCATCTCGTAGGTGCTGCCGGTAAAACCGTGAATAATGTAGCATGCCGACGGACCATCTGCTTCATAACGGAAGCCTTCTCTACTTATTTTTCGTTCGGGGTCAATCATGCCAGAACCTTTCCCATTATTTTAAGAGATCGAACGCTCTGTACGGCATCGATATGATACCTGAGGTAACGGTCCAAAAAACCACCTACTTCACTTCTTTCTCCTCTTTTTAGTTGTAGATTTAAGACATCTTTAAGCGACTCTCGCTTCAGCTTTCTCAGAAGTTTATGAGATTGTGAAGAAACGGTATTCCCCCCGATTTGCAGACAATCTGTGCAGACAAGCTCACCCTTTTCATTAGAGAATACGCCACCATTTAGAGTTTCATCGCAATTGGGGCAGGTAGATAAGTTTGGTCGGAAGCCAAGTAGTGAAAGAAATTTCATTTCAAAATACCAGAAAATCACATTGATATTTCCTTTAGTATCGTTAACAGCATTTAAGGTCTCCAACAAAAGTTCAAATAGTGCCTCGTGGGGTTCTTCACCGGTGACCCCTTTATCAACAAGTTCCACGATAGCAAATCCATAAGAGATTTTCTTGACGTTTTGTTTCATAGCTGTCCAGATGTTAATGAACTCAGCTTTTGAAAAAATTTGGAGCTCACGCCTAGGGTTTTGATAAAATGCCAATGAGAGATGATTAAGCGGTTCCAGATAACCACTTCGGAGGGTTTTACCCTTTCTTACTCCTTTGCCAATTACGGATATTTTCCCATAATCACGAGTATAGCAACGAGCTATTTTGCTCGTATCTCCGAAGGGGAAACTTTTTAGAATAACGGTATCGGTTATTTCAAGAGCCATGCTTTCAGATAATTTGTGAAGTCAAAGAAAAGTGACGACTTTATATTAATATGCCTTGGCGAAAATCACTTCGTGTTTTGCAGGCTTTCCGGAGTAGATGCAAGTCATACCTTCAGGATTCTCATCAAAAGGAATTAAACGGATAGAAGCTTTGGTCTCATCCCGGATGGCAGCTTCGGTCTCCGGTTCTCCATCCCAACCGCAGCGAACAAACCCGCCTTCAGTTGAAATCAGCTCCTTGAATTCCTCGTAATTCCCCACAGTATTTGTATTTTCTTGGCGAAAAGTAAGTGCTTGCTGAAAAAGTCCATTTTGGATTTCGTCTAATAGCTTGGGGATCTCCTGTACAAGATTGTCACGCTCAACAAAACTCTTTTCTCCTGTATCTCGCCTGACAACAACTGCGCTCCCCTTTTCCATATCACGAGCCCCGACTTCAAGGCGCACAGGAGTACCTTTCATCTCCCACTCATTGAACTTGAATCCGGGTGAAACGGTCAAACGATCGTCAACGTGGACTCGTATACCGTCATCATTCAATGATGTCAAGGTTGAGCTCAAATAATCATGAATGGCTGAGATGTCTTCGTCGCTCTTACCAATGGGTATCACAACAACTTGATGGGGTGCAATGGCCGGCGGGAGGCGAAGTCCTTTTTCATCGCCATGCACCATGATAAGTGCGCCTATAAGCCTCGTACTTACTCCCCAACTTGTGGCGTAAACGTGCTCCAGCTTATTATCCTCAGTCTGAAAAGTGACATCAAATGCTTTAGCAAAGTTCTGTCCGAGATTATGACTGGTACCTGCTTGAAGTGCCCGTTTATCACTCATCATCGCTTCAATACAGTAAGTGTGTTCAGCACCCGCAAATTTCTCAGCTTCACTTTTAAGTCCTGTTAGCACAGGAATTGCCATCACATTTTCCAATACCTCTTGGTAAATATCGAGTATTCTGCGGGCTTCTTCTTCAGCTTCTTTGGGAGTGGCGTGGGCAGTATGACCTTCCTGCCATAAAAATTCTGTCGTCCGGAGGAACAGACGTGTTCGCATTTCCCACCTTACTACGTTTGCCCACTGATTGATGAGAATGGGGAGATCACGATAAGACTGAATCCATTTTTTGTACATTGACCAAATGACTGTTTCTGATGTGGGCCGGACAATGACTTCCTCCTCCAGTTTGGAATCCGGGTCAACGACGAGTCCTTCTCCATTTGGATTAGCCATTAAACGATGATGCGTAACTACGGCGCACTCCTTGGCAAAACCTTCTACGTGCTCGGCCTCTTTGCTCAGAAACGACTTTGGAATAAATAGCGGGAAGTATGCATTAACGTGACCCGTCTCTTTAAATCGACCATCAAAAGCTTCTTTCACCCCGGTCCAGACGGAATAGCCATACGGACGAATGACCATTGTCCCTTTCACAGGACCATAATCAGCCATCTCGGCTTTGGTAATTACGTCCGTGTACCAACGGGCATAATCTTCTTTTTTGGATGTGACGCCTTTAGACATATTCTTGCATGAAACTGATTAAGGAATTTAGGAGGAGACATCAGCGCTTTCAATGAATTATTTTGTTCTTTTTGTGGCTAGTGTTGAAGTTAGATTTACCATTATGATTTCCAGCACAGAATTGAAGCGTCTTACTAGTTTACGACAGGGAAAATATCGAAAGCTTCACGGTCAATACCTCCTGGAGGGAGTGCGACTTCTTGAGGAGGCTTTGAGTGCAGGCGTCAAAATCTCCAAACTGTGGCATCAACCAGAGGATGAGCAAAATGATTTACAAAAAAGCCTAATCCTGTCTGCAGTACAAAAAGGTATTCCTACAGAAGAGACAACAGCTGACACACTGCTGAAATTATCGGATACAGTACATCATCAGGGAGTTATTGGAGTGGCTTCTCTTCCAAAACCTGCTGAACTTGGCTCATCAAGGGGTGAATCTCTTCTCTATCTAGAGGAAATCAGCGATCCTGGGAATCTTGGAACCATACTTCGCACTGCGTGGTGGTTTGGGATAAAACACATTGCTCTGTCACTTCAATGTGTTGACCCTTACAATCCAAAAGTCGTGAGAGCAGGGATGGGAGCTCACTTTAACCTTTCCATCTATACTCGAGCAAATCTAAAAGAGCTGACGAAACTTGGACACGAGATCGTGGCAGCAGATCAAAACGGAGAACCGCTAAAGTCACTCAAGAAAATTTCCGATCCTTTCTGTCTTGTCATGGGAAGTGAGGCCCATGGAGTCTCGGAAAAATCTCAGGCTTTAGCCGATAAAATCATATCAATCCCCGGTAATTCCGGAGCTGATTCACTCAATGTGGCTGTTGCTGCGGGGATTCTACTGTTTACTCTGTTTGATAAGCCATGACGCTCCCTGTTTGGTTTTCCACGGAGTAAACCGTAATTTTCGCCTTATTCTGAAATAAAATGAGATGATACAGGAACAGGAAACCCATGAACCCACAGATTACAGTCGGAACAGCCTTCGGCATTGTAATTTTGTCGCTACTGGTGTCCGGATTAGTGGCTGCCATTTTGCTCCTCGGTTTACAACCCTTTTTTAACCTAGAATTAGTTACATCTCTTTCCATTTTTGTCGGCGAGGCTTTCCTTTTCCTCCCTGTTTTTATCTTTCTCCATGGCAAACAGATGAACATGCGAGATGTCTTCAGGCTCAAACCGATTTCCTCTTCCGTCATTCAAGCTACAATTATACTCTCCATCGGAATTACTTTTGTTGTTGATGAACTGGATCGAATAATAGGCATTATCCTCCCTCCGCCTGACTTTTACTTAGATCTTTTAGGAAACGTCAGAATGGAAAATCCGTTAGCACTGTTCATTTTATTCGTCGGGGGAGTTGCTGTGGCAGCTATTGTTGAAGAGATGATTTTTCGAGGATTTTTACAGCAGCTTCTAGAAAAAATATGGGGAGATGTAACCAAGGCCGTTTTAGTAACTGCTCTCTTTTTCGCTGTTATCCACTTTAATTTATGGTGGACTATCCAAATCTATTTTCTTGGTGTTCTTCTTGGTTATTTTGCATGGAAAACTAATTCTGTTTTCCCCGGCATGATACTTCACGCAATTAACAATGCCTTAGCTATGATTTTTGCAAACTGGGGGCATAAAGCTGAACCGTGGTACAGTTGGAATGGGCATGTTCATCCAATTATTCTTCTATTAGCCATGGGTTTGATATATCAAGGATACATTCGATTCGACAGTGCCGTAAAAAAATCTTCCACTCAGTTGGAGCCAATGTCATGAATGCAATGCAAAATAATAGATCTGAGATGCTTCACGCTGAAGTTAATGTTCTTTTGGACACCTTCAGAAGACTTCTCCGCAGGCGGGCTCGTACAAACCTGGAGAAATTGACAATAAAAACACATCCTGCTGACCTTGCACTTTTATTCCGCCACTTTTCTGATGAGGAACGACAGCAGGTGTTCACAGTCATTCAAAAGACAGAGACCGTCGGAGAATTTCTGCCAGAGTTAGACGAATCCATTGTGGAGGCGCTCTTGGAACCTCTCGATGCCAGTGCGGTGGTAATCCTTCTGGAGAAAGTAAGTGCTGATGACCGGGCTGATATTTTAAACCTGTTACCGGAAGAAAAGGCAAACAGTGTACTAAAAGCATTCGACAGCGAGGAATCAGAAGAGCTTGAAGAACTTATGTCGTACGCTCCAGACACGGCAGGCGGTATCATGTCTGTAGATCCTTTCTCCTTGTCTGAAAATACGACCGCTGCTGAAGCTGTTACTAATATACAGTCATCGGAAGATGCTGAAATGGTATTCTATCTTTATGTTACAGACGAAAAAGAAAAACTAACGGGCGTTGTCTCCCTGCGTGATCTTGTCGTCGCTCCTCCCAACTCAACCTTGAAATCATTTATGCTAACGAATGTGGTTGCAGTTACAACGGATACAGATCAGGAAGAAGTTGCCCGTCAGGTGTCCCGATACAATCTGCTGGCTATCCCTGTAGTTGATGCAGATAATACACTCTTGGGAATTGTAACTGTGGATGATGTGGTGGATGTCATTCGGGAAGAGGCAACAGAGGACTTCCTCCAGATGGCTGGAATTGGTAAAGATCGCGAAATTTTGATGAAATCTACATGGGAAAATGCTCGACTGCGCCTTCCGTGGCTCTTTGCCAGCTGGATCGGCGGAACTGCTGCAGTCTATATTATTGGCTGGTATCAAGAGATGCTTACAAGCATAGTTGCACTGGCAGCTTTTATTCCCGTAATTGTGGGCATGGGCGGTAACATTGGCACCCAGTCATCTACAATCATCATCCGTGGTATCGCTACAGGCAGAGTGCAGCTGGCACAAGCGAGTAAGGTTATTCTAAAGGAAATTGGAGTCGGAGTTTTACTTGGAGTCTTTTATGGAATCCTCCTTGGAATTGTTGCCTATTTCAAATTCATCGATATCGAAGAACCGATGAAGCTTGGACTGGTTGTAGGCCTGGCAATCTTTGCCTCTATGCTGATAGCTACATCCATTGGTACACTGGTACCCATCTTACTTAGAAAGGTAGATGTAGATCCGGCTATTGCTTCAGGGCCCTTTGTTACTACTTCTACAGACGTTCTCGGTATCCTGCTCTATTTCATTATCGCTAACTCACTACTTCATACAATCTAGAGAATTTTGCTGGGGACACTATTCCTAGTTATCATCGGCCTTTACTGCGCCGCACTTCTGTTCTTTTTTGCAGGTTTGTTCAAAAAAGAGTGGGCGAAATCAGACCAAAAGCCCTTTGTTTCAATTGTTATTCCTGCAAAAAATGAGATGAAGAATATTGGTCGCATTCTAAGTGATTTGACGAAACAGACATATCCGGCAGATTCCTATGAGGTTGTTGTAGTTGATGATGAGTCTTCTGATGATACAGTAAGAATAGTCAACGATTTCATTGGTTATATTCCTAATCTCCAACTCTTGAGCAGTGAAGGTGTTGAATCTTCTCTTCGATATAAAAAACGTCCTCTCGATCTCGGCATCCGTAAATCTCAAGGAGAAATACTTCTATTAACCGATGCGGATTGCACTGTTTCTACCAACTGGATTGCATCAATGGTTTCCTCTTTTACGGAGGATGTGGGGATGGTAATCGGTTACTCTGAGGCTTCTCCTGTGAACACAATCACTCAGAAATTGGAAGCGTTGGACTTCCTAATGCTCTTGAGTGCCGCTCGAGGATCTGCCGCACTTGGAGATCCTTACGCATGCACAGGTCAGAATATAGGTTACCGACGAAAGGCATTCGATGAAGTGGGCGGATTTTCTGCATTTGCTTCGCAAGTTGGCGGAGACGATACATTGTTAATGCAGCAGATTAAGCGGAAAACATCGTGGCAAATTGTCTTTTCCCAAGATCCGGACAGTTTTGTGAAAAGTACTCCTCAGGATACTTTATGGGGCTTTATCACACAACGAATCCGATGGGCAGCAGATACGCTTTTAGTATGGAAAACAGACCCACTTTTCTTCGGCATTATTGTAGTAACATTTTTGGCTAATCTCCTTTCGTGTATCTTCCCATTCATGTTATTAAACAATCCTGCTCTGTCCATGATCTTATTAGGCTTGTTGGCAAAACTCATTGTTGAGGGAGCAGTTATGTTTAAAGGGACAACAATCTTCAATCGTCAAGAACTTAGGTTTGTCTTTCTATTGTGGTTCTTTCTGCAAATTCCTTATGTTGCTTTTATGGGACTTCTCAGTTTCTTTGGTAATTTGCTTCCGTGGGGGGGGAGACAAACCCGATGATTTTGCTCACAATCATCACCACTCTCTATTTTCTATTGTTGATCTGGTTTGCCATGGGTCTTCTACTGAAAGACAAAAGTGACGTCGAGGGGAAGACTATCTGGAACCCTAAAGTTTCCATACTCATCGCTGTTCGAAATGAAGAGAACACAATTGGAAAACTTTTGGAACAGTTAAGGCATCAGGATTATCCTTTTGACAAATTTGAGATCATTGTAGTGAATGACAGATCAACTGATTCCACCGGCACAATCATTTCTGAGAAGTGTGAAAAAGATGATCGAATCAAATACATTACAATCGACCAGGTACCCAATGGTTGGGCTCCCAAAAAATGGGCACTTAACAGTGCTGTCGAAGTGTCAAGTGGAGATATTCTGCTTTTCACTGACGGAGATTGCACCGTAAAGCAATCGTGGATTACCACGATGATTTCCCGTTTTGAAGATGATACGATAGGAATGGTCGCAGGTCCCAGCCCACTTGAATCACCCAACTCTGGAATTCTGGGAGAAATGCTCCGCCTTGATTCTGTGGCTCAAGATGCTCTTTCTACCGGGGCAATGTCTCGAGGAATACCTCTGTCCTGCAGCGGTAGGAATCTTGCTGTCAGACGGAAAGCATTCGATGAGGTAGGCGGTTACGGTGAGACAAAAGGAGTGCTTTCGGGGGATGACGACCTTCTCATGCATAAATTGGCAAACAGAGGGTGGATAATAAAGAACATTCTGATACCGGAAGCAACGGTTTCGAGTCCTCCACCTCCTACAGTTGGCATGTTCATCCGTCAGAGACTACGATTTGCATCTAAAGGGTTTATTTATTACGGAATGCAGGAAACAGGGTTTATTTTTCGGCTAATGCTCCCCTTTCTCTGGGCCGTTAACCTGTCGGTTTTAACAGGACAAGTGGCAGCAATATGGACATTGAGGGCAGAATGGTTATTACCTTGGTTCATCAAAATAATGGCAGATGGAATTATTCTCGGTCTTACAAGCCGTCTCATGCAAAGACAATTTTCTCCGGTCCCATTTTTTCTAGCCGAAGTCTGGCACAGTTTATATATTGTAATGTTCGGTGCTTTAGGTCCATTACTTCCCGTTCAATGGAAAGGAAGAACTCAATAGTATGTAACCAGAAATGAGTTCTTCAAATTGAGAATATGATTTTATAATAGGAGATATTTTATGGAACAGAAAAATCAAAATAAAACCAGAAAAACATTCAAAGAGCGAAAAGGGATGTTTATCGCTTTGGTACTTGTTCTTCTCCTTATTCCCATTCTTATTTTCCTGGAAGTGCCAAAAGAGATTATAGCTTTTGTCACCTTAATCTTGGCTCTTCTCACAAAGGCATTAGCCGGTTTGGCGGCACTTATTGCTATGATACCTGTCATTGGACCTTTAATTGTAAATGTTCTCTCCATCCCCTTCTTCTGGCTCGTAAATGCTCTGGGTTATTTTATATCCATACTGGCAATCAAAAAAGGGTATACAAGGCAGGTTATAAATTCTCGAGTTCTGACACTATCAGTACTAGTAGGAATCGTTATCGGGTATATATTAGGGAACTTACTCCCACTATTTTGAAGCAATAGGTTAGTTTTGAATTAATCAGTAATTCGAAAATAATCTTGGAGACTTCTTACTAATAATCTTTTACGCATCTGTGTCCGAATTCCTCTCACTACCGCTTCAGCCGCTGAAAGTGTAGTGATCGCCATGATCCCTTTCTGAATGCACGTTCGTCCGATGGCTTCTTCATCGTATCTGGATTGCTCCCCCAGGGGTGTATTGATCACTAATTGAATCTCTCCATTCTTGATTCCATCTACCACATTCGGTCTTCCTTCCCCCACTCTAAATATGGACTTAGCCGGAATGCCGTTACGCTTCAATTCCCGTGCTGTACCAGACGTGGCTGTAATGTTGAAACCCATCTCAAATAGATCTCGGGCAATCGGAATCGCATTCATTTTATCCTGATCATTGACTGAAATAAACAGTTGTCCGCTTTCTGGTATTGCGTTGCCAGCGCTAATGGTCGCTCGTCGGAATGAACCTCCAAATGTGGACGATATTCCCATCACTTCCCCTGTAGATTTCATTTCCGGACTCAAGAAAATAGATTCTTCCGGGAATTTATTGAAAGGAAGTACTGCTTCTTTAACTGCAATATGTCTAATATCGTCCCACGGCTTCAAATCCATATCTTTCAATTTTTCACCTACTGCTAATTTCACCGCTATCCGTGCTAATGGAACATTCGTCGCTTTGCTCACAAAGGGAATCGTCCTGCTGGCTCTCGGATTCACTTCCAGCACATAGACCTGCTTATCTTTGAAAGCAAATTGAAGGTTGATAAGTCCTTTCACGTTCAATTCCAAGGCGAGGGATTTCGTAATCCGAACGATATCTTCCATGGCACGGCTGGTAATTCGATAGGGTGGCAACACGCAAGCAGAGTCTCCGGAATGAATACCGGCTTCTTCAATATGCTGCATGATTCCACCAATGTGAACCGTCTCACCATCGCACAGGGCATCCACATCAAACTCAAAGGCATCTTCCAAAAATTCATCAATCAGAATTGGGTGTCCTTCTGTTACATCTGCAGACCTGGCGATGTAATCAATTAGCTGTTCTTTTGAATAGACGATTTCCATAGCTCGCCCTCCTAACACGTAACTGGGGCGTGCCAATACAGGAAATCCGATCCCTTCTGCAGCAACAACAACCTCTTCGAGCGTTCTGCCTGTACCGTACTTGGGACAGGTAATTTTAAGCTTATCCAGAATGGTGCCGAACTTCTCCCGATCTTCAGCAAGATCAATACTCTCCGGTGAGGTGCCTATAATGGGTACGCCGGCATCCGCCAAATCCTTGGCAATTTTCAGAGGTGTCTGCCCACCAAACTGTACCACCACTCCGTCCGGCTTTTCAAATTCTACGATGTTTAACACATCTTCAAATGTAACCGGCTCGAAGTAGAGGCGATCTACTAAGTCGAAATCTGTACTTACTGTTTCAGGGTTGCAGTTCACCATGATAGTTCTGTATCCAAGGTCTTGAAGGCCGAAAACCGCCTGAACACAGCAATAGTCAAATTCAATCCCTTGCCCGATCCGATTGGGCCCGCCGCCAAGTATCATAATCTTTTTACCGGCCAGCGGAGCTATTTCATTTTCTTCATCGTAAGTAGAATAACAGTACGGCGTTTGTGCTTCAAATTCGGCGGCACAAGTGTCGACAACTTTGTAGGAAGGATGAACATTCTCTTCATTTCGTCTTTTACGGACTTCTAATTCGTTTTCTCCAAACATTCTTCCTATTTGCTTATCAGAAAAACCATTCTGTTTTAATTCACGTAAAGATATTTCATGAAATGTCTCAACATTACTCATAGAAGTTATTTGTTCAATATGGTGTAAAAACCATGGATCAATCTTCGTCACATTGAAGACATCATCAACTGATTCACCCTCCAGAAAGGCTTGACGCACTTTCAGCAATCGAAAAGCTGAGGCGTACCGCAAAGTGGACATATCCAATGGCCTTGCTCGACTCACATCCATGTCACCTTCAGCCGGTGGTTTCGGTTCCAATCCATCCAGTCCAACTTCAAGTGATCTAAAAGCTTTTTGCAAGCTTTCTCGAAATGTTCGTCCAATCGCCATCACCTCTCCCACGCTCTGCATCTGTACACCTAAACGGCCTGAAGCAGAAGGGAATTTACCAAAATCGAAACGAGGAATTTTCGTCACAACATAATCGATGGTCGGTTCAAATGCAGCTAAAGTTTTACCGGTTATATCGTTAGGAAGTTCATCCAACGTATAACCAACTGCGAGTTTTGCTGCTACCTTAGCAATTGGGAATCCGGTTGCTTTTGATGCCAGAGCAGAGGAGCGGCTTACCCTTGGATTCATTTCAATGATAATCATACGACCATCGTTAGGATTAACGGCAAACTGTACATTTGATCCGCCCGTTTCCACTCCTATAGTTCTAAGGCAAAGTATAGCCCAGTTTCGCATCTTCTGGTATTCTTTGTCCGTGAGAGTCATAGCCGGCGCTACTGTTACTGAATCGCCGGTGTGTACTCCCATGGGATCAACATTTTCTATGGAACAGATGATAATGGCATTATCCGCTCTGTCCCTGATGACTTCCAGTTCGAATTCCTTCCATCCAAGCAGTGATTCTTCCATCAGTACTTCAGTTATGGGGCTGGCGCTAAGTCCTTTCTCCAGCAATTCCTGAAACTCTTCACTGTTGTAAGCAACAGACCCACCCGTACCTCCCAGCGTAAAGGATGGACGAATAATGATGGGAAAATTTATTGTATTAAGCAATTCGTCAGCTTCCTCCCAAGAATGGACAAATCCACCTTTTGCCGTTTCTATACCTACAGCATCCATGGCTTCTTTGAAGCTTTCACGATTTTCTGCTTTTTCGATGGCATCTACCTGAGCGCCGATCAGTTTTACACCATTCTTATTCAGAATCCCTTTCTGATGAAGCTCCATTACCAGATTAAGCGCAGTCTGACCTCCGACAGTGGGCAAAATGGCATCTGGCTTCTCTTTTTCAATTACGGCTGTAACATAATCCGAAGTGATGGGCTCAATGTAGGTGGCATCAGCTAAGTCAGGATCTGTCATAATGGTTGCCGGATTAGAATTTACCAGGATGACGCGATAACCTTCTTCTTTAAGCGCCCGGGCAGCTTGAGTACCGGAATAGTCAAATTCGCACGCCTGCCCGATGACGATGGGGCCAGCGCCGGGAATTAAAATGGATTTTAGATCACTTCGTTTGGGCATTTCTGTTACTCCGACAAATATTCATCTTTCAATCCGGTGCTGAACTGGTATTGATAAAACTCCCTTGTAAACTTCCACCCCAACCATAACTCATTGGGAAAACTCCTCCATCATTTCCATAAACTGCTGAAACAGGTATCGGGAATCGTGTGGTCCGGGACTGGATTCCGGATGGTATTGCACTGAAAACGCCGGAATGTCCTTACATTGAATTCCCTCTGAGGTGTTGTCATTAAGATTTAAATGAGTAGATATCACATTATTTGGGAGACTGTCTATGTCTACCGCAAACCCGTGGTTCTGGCTGGTGATCTCCACTGTTCCAGTTTCCAGATTCTTTACGGGATGATTGATCCCCCGATGTCCAAATTTTAGTTTATATGTTTTCGCTCCCAGCGCTAATGATAAAATCTGATGACCAAGACAAATTCCGAAAATTGGCTTCTTTCCCAAAACAGTTTTCACCATTTCAACGGCATACTCGGCAGCAGCCGGATCACCCGGTCCGTTGGAAAGAAATATACCGTCCGGATTCCAATCCAATAAACTTTCGGCAGTCGTGGTTGCAGGGAAAACGTTCACGTCACAACCGTGAGATGTCAATAGACGTAGGATATTCCACTTCACACCATAATCGATGCAAGCAACTTTGAATTTCGGTTCTATATCAAACTCATTCTTATCCCACTTCCACGAGTTATCACAGGTTACTCTTGGAACTAGATCCAATCCATACATGGAAGGAATATCTTTCAATTTTTCGGTGAGACTGTTCGTATCAGCCTCTTCCGTGGAGATGATTCCGTTCATTGCGCCTCGATCACGGATGTGTCTCGTAAGTGCACGAGTGTCAATTCCCTGAATGCCTACAATTTCAGCTTCCCTGAGGTAATCTCCCAGCGACTGTGTAGATCGGTGATTGGACGGTATTTCCGTCTCCTCTCGCACCACAAATCCTGCCACCTGTATGTGAGCCGATTCAACGTCTTCACGGTTTACCCCATAGTTACCTATGTGGGGAGAGGTCATAGTGACAATCTGCCCGCAGTAGGATGGATCGGTGAGTATCTCCTGATAGCCGGTCATTCCGGTGTTGAAGCAGACTTCACCTCCTGTTTCACCTTCTGCTCCAAAACTCCAGCCACGGAACAAACGGCCGTCCTCCAGAAGCAGAATCGCCGGTTTTTTGTCTCTCACTTCGTCCCCACTGTCAGCGCTACTGTTCCAAGATTAAACCTGACGGTATGCACATCCCTGAATCCCACATCCTGAAAGAGTTGCCGCATTTGAGCGGCTGAGTGAAACGCTTCAATACTGTCAATGAGGTAGCGATAGGCCGGGAGCTTTTTGGGTACGAGTAGATTACCCAACGGCTTTACAATCAGTCGAAAGTAGAGCCAGCTAAAAACTTTCATAGAACTGTTTTCCGGGCGGCAAAATTCCAGGAAGCCTAGGCGACCCCCTGGTTTCAACACCCTCCGAATCTCACTCAGTCCCTGCCTCAAATCGAATAGGTTTCGTCCCACAAATCCCGCCACAGATCCGTCAAAAGTATCATCACTAAACGGGATATCTTCACCATCAGCAACAATCAATGAGAGCCAGTCAGCATCATTCCCTGCTTTTTGCTTCATCTTTTCCAGCATTTCCGGTACAAGATCAAGTGCTGTAATTTCCACCTCTGTCTGTTTTCTCACAGCCAACCCGAAATCGCCTGTACCAGCGCCAAAATCAAGTACCTTGTCTCCTGATTTGAAGTTCAGAGCTTTGGCAGACTTCCGGCGCCAGCTAAAATCACTGCCCAGACTGAAAAGATGGTTCAACAAATCGTAGCGTGGGCTCAAAAGTCGAAACATATCCGCCATATCATTTTTCGATTCTATAAAAAAAGAGCCCCTGTAGTGGGGCTCTTTTTCAGAAGTTCTGATCTTGCTCAAGTTTTACAGTACCGTTCCCAGCCAATACCCCAGTACCAGTAGAATACCGACTGAGAAGTGAGTTCCGATAGTGGATACATTCACCATCAGCAGTTCATACGGAAGCTTTTGCCGGTCAGCATCTTCCTCTGCCCACCGCTGCAACCAGTCAGCGCCCATCTTCATAGCTTTTCGTGCCAATAGGAATGGAAGCATGGCGATAAGTACCCACGGTGTAGAGAACTCCGCGTTCACAGCACCGGCAACGCCCAGTCCAAGGATAGAAAGAAACGTCAAATAGAGTGCTGCCTTATAAATAGCAAAAGGTTTGTTGTAATTGGCAACATCGCCGCCTTCCGCCGACCTGACAATCCAGGTTCGCTTGCCGACAGCTCTGTCAGCGCTGAAATCTTGGAAGCCGTTGATAAAGAGGATCATGGCAACCATGATAGCTACCGGAATGGATGCCATCAAAACGGGAAGGAAGTTCCATTCCGCCGCCGGCATGAGCGCCTGTTTCTGCACGTAGTGAGAGCCGAGAGCCATAACAGGACCGAAACCGAGAAATACAGCTATGTCCCCGAAACCGTGATAGCTGAACCGGAATGGGGCACCTGTGTAGAATATCCCCAGAGCCACGCCAGCAATACCAAACCAAAGGAGAGGACTAACCGCCAGGGGCGCACCGTGGAGTAGAGCGTTCAGGTTTAGACCGATGGCAATCGCCCCGGTAAACATCACAACTGCCAGGATGAACACTTTAGAGGGGGACATAAGTCCAGCCTGAATCACGCGGGAACCGCCGTTAAATGGACTGAACAGTTTGTTAGATTCATCGTTTCGCGTCACGTGATCGGAGTAGTCGTTGGCGGAATTCGTTCCGGCATGAGCCAGTATAGCACCCAGTAGCGTCCACCAGAACAGATTCCAATGGAAAGCGCCGAAGTTGTAGTATGCCACAGCCGCACCCAGCGTTACGGGGGCGATAGTCGCCGTGAAGAACGGCGCCCGGACAGCCCGGAGGTAGAGGCCTACTTTTCTTAGTGCACCTTTGATAATACTCCCCGCCAGAGACTCTTGATTTTCCGGGAACTCCCGCCACTCAAACTGGTTCTCGGCATAGAAATCCACATACTTGATATTTGTGGGTTTGATCTTGTAGTATCCGATTACCTTGTTCTTTTTCAAAAACTCATCTTCCATATATGTCTTGAAGGCTTCCGTCACTTCCAAGACCATCTTGTAAGCTTTTTCCACTTCTTCCGGATCCTTCACCTGCATGGCACGTCCTTCAATCTGAAGTTCTTTGATCCCTTCCGTACCGTCAGGTCGAACAACGCATTGTACCCGGGGGTTTACCCGTATCTGCTCAGCTTTTCGGGTGGGATTAAAGGTAAAGAAATAAATATCGAAACCGTCATGTGCAAAAAAGACATTCGCCGATGAAGAGTTCCCGCCAACTGATGTTCCCAATGTGAGGAAATTGGCTTTATCAAGCATCTCGAGAATCTTCTCATCGATTGAGTTATTCATATCGCCTCCTATACTCATACTACGTAAATTATCGAAGGCAAATTTATGGCGGGTGAATGACTCCCCCAAACTTAAAATCCCCATAATTAACCGGCAGTTTTCGACGAATAAATGAGAAAAACGTGAATATTCTGGTCTTACACGGTCCCAACCTAAACTTGATAGGCGTACGTTCCGCACAGATTGGCGAACGGGTGACACTGGACAAGATCAATCGCGCTCTCCGGAGAAAGGCCCGGGAGTTGGAGGTCACCCTCAAGATCATACAGACGCACGACGTTGCCAAAGCGATAACCTTTCTCAAGAGGAACCGCAACCAAGCTGACGGACTCCTGCTTGCTCCTGGACCGTGGGCTCGCTGTCAGCACGATATTCTCGATACACTGAAGTTTATCGAAACTCCCTTCACCGAAGTATTCTTCACGGAGGATTTCGATGCCGACCGGTACCAAGACGGCTCCATATTTACGAAAGATTCCAACTCCACCCACAGCGGGCATCCGCTGGAAGTCTATCCCGAAGCGCTGGCTGCGCTCTACGAAACCATCCATGGAGAATCCTCTGCAGATAAATAATTCCCACCTGTTACTCCTTGCCGGACTCCTTTACTTTTTCACCGGCTGCATACAGCCGCCTCCTCCACAACCTGAAACACCTCCCCTTCCTGAAGAACAGGAGATCACTGCTAAGCCGGAATTTATAGTGGAACCAGAACCTGCTCCAGAGCCAAAACAGGAAAAAATTGTCCTACCGCCTATTACTTTTCAGGATACAGTTTATGAAGAGATCGTCCTACCGCCGGTCATCATCCAGGATACAATCCACGTGGAGTACGTGGTCTTCCCCGGTTCATCAACTTCTACCGACGACTTCTCATACCTGAGTGATCTGAAACTTCTCTATCCTTGCGAAGGGATCACTCTACCGGAAGAAACGTGGCTGCTCCCCAATGCATCCCGGAGCTACCGCCACGGCATCCACCGAGGGATTGACTTTGTGGCCAACTACGGCAGTGAGATCAGGGCTGTTGCTAGCGGAACTGTGATCCGGGCTGACCACCATTTCGAGGAGTTCAATCCAGACTTTCGAGAACAATTACTGGCTGAAGCCGCAGCCATCGGACGGACACCGTCGGACGTCTTTAACAATATCCTGGTGGGGCAGAGCGTCATTATTGATCATGGCACAGAGATGGTCCCCGGCAAAAGGCTCATCTCTCTCTACGCTCACCTCTCGCACATTGACAGCGACATTCAAGTGGAAAACAAAGTGGGGCGGGGACAGCGGCTGGGACTCTCAGGCAACAGCGGCACTGAGCCGGCCACGCTTGGAGAAAAAGGCGGAGCACATCTTCACTTTGAACTGATTATTCAAGATGCTGAAGGGGAAAGGTATCTGGGGCAGGGGTTGGCGGTAGAAGAGGTGAAGGCTTTGCTAGAAAAACTATTTATCGAATGAAGTTTACTCACCTATAAGTGTTATCCTGTAAATCTCTCCTGAAGAAATAGTCCATAGTTTTCCTTCGCTGTCCAGCGCTAGGTAACCGCTGATGTTAAGTTTTTGGCTTGGCGCATCGCTCAGTATCACCACGTAGCTCTTTTGGATGGTGAAGTCGTGGTCCATCTCCAAGAGGAGTTCCTTGGAAGGATCATCATCGTAAGCGTAGAGTGTATTCTCTCCGGCGGTGATACCGGTGTAGTCCGTCTCGGATGTGTCTACTACTAACGTATCTCCTGTGGATACGTCCCACCGCACCAGCTTCCGGCCAAAGGCGAGGAAGACTTGTTCCTCATAATTGGAAATATCCTCTATCTCGGCGGAACTTACCGGCAGATCCCACCAGGATAAAATCTCCTGTGTCCCGGAATCGAGTGTGTAGTACTTCCCTTCCATCAGCTCCCATTGATCTGGAAATATTTCGATAGAGAAGGTGTCCGTCACCGCCGTGTAGTGTTCACCGTCCCACCCGAGCGCCTTGTAGAGGCGGTCGTTGTCTTCCACACTGTCATCAGAGAGGCGGCCAAACTCCCCGCCGTTCGTACTCTCCCAGATCTTCCGGAATGAGTGGTCGGCTCCCCCGCCTTCAGGCGTGGTGGTCCAGCTGTCGAATATAGCCA
>Ga0208639_1001076_pt1 | contig 18584 bp, 17 predicted proteins | sample ETNtaG_33_FD_185772 | JGI IMG/M metagenome (GOLD analysis project Ga0208639, IMG submission 185772) | Marine microbial and viral communities from oxygen minimum zone, Eastern Pacific Ocean - ETNP201310SV76 (SPAdes) (version 2) | ecosystem: Environmental > Aquatic > Marine > Oceanic ...
ATTGCCATCAGCTCCATGACAAGCTGCGCAAGGTTGAGATAGGTTTTTACCATTAGTTGGATTAGCATTAGAAATACTAATGCTGTCATTTGTATTTGTAGTATTGATTCCAGCATGACCTTTTTTATTTGTTACTAAATCAGCAATAGTATAAAAAGCCACCATCATCGCCGCGATAAATACGAGCGTAAGTGTAAAGTTTCTAAAAAATATTTTATCTTGTTCTTGACTCATTCGAATCATCCTCGACGAAAATTATATTAACGTAGTAGTATTTTAGACTATCATAAAGTTACATAAAAAATATTGAGATGATTGTATTCAATAAAATCGGCCCATTATTGTGATTATTTTTCATAATTATGCCTTAATAATTGGAGTAATTCATAAGCGAATAACCCGAAAATGCACCAAATTAGTATTTTTTTTAATGACAGTACGCCAAATTTGAATTTTTAGCTAAACGGAGAATTTGTCATCCTTATACAAGAACCACCAAAAGATTGGTATCGCCACTTTGAATTCAAACAAGGTGTTGCGTCAATAAAGCAGCTTCCTACTGATTTAGGCAAAGAAGTCGCATTTGCTGGCCGTTCAAATGTTGGCAAATCGAGCGTTATCAATACAATTACTTCTCGTCGTAATTTAGCGAGAACCAGTAAGTCGCCTGGCAGGACGAGAGAGTTGAATTATTTTTCTTATGATGATGAGAGACATATTGTAGATTTACCAGGGTATGGCTTTGCTAAAGTCGATGTTTCAACACGAAAGACTTGGGAAAAATTGTTAGATCATTATCTACAAGAAAGAGCATGTTTATGCGGAATTTTCTTGATTATTGATATACGGCATCCGCTAAAAAGCTTCGATCAATTAATGCTAAAGTACTGCGAAGCTAACAATTTAGCGCTTCATGTTCTTTTGAATAAATCAGACAAATTATCAAAGAATGATGCCAAAAAAACGATGATTGAAATTCATAGTGAAATCAAAGCAATTAATTTAAGTATACAGCTATTTTCAGCATCAAAAGGCTTGGGAGTTGACGATGCGCGTCTAAAGCTCGCCGAATGGTTATTTTTTGATTAATAAAAAGCGCCCCGGATTAGTGCTTATTCAAGAAATATTCGTTTTTCCGGGGCTAAATTGTCCCGGTTGGGATAAACCGGGTGCGTATTTTCTGCCCAAGGGAGGAAAGACAGAAAAAGACGTATAACCCATTGGAGTCAGGTTAGATTTGAAAGTTCCACAAAATTTTATTTTGTCAACAAAAAATTCTTTATACACAATTTCATGGCATCGCTAATTATTATCAATAAGATGCAATAGAACACTTTAGAAATTAAAACATTAATAGCATATGTTATTGTTTTATAATAAATTAATAAAACTGGTTAAATTTTAATAGTTTTAACAAGTTTGAAATCATTACCTTGGTTTTGACTCTATATCTGTATTGCTTCCACAGAGTTATCCACAAAAAATGTGGATATTTTTTTTAGAAAAAACGCCCTAAATTGGAACATTTTTTTAAAGGGATAGAAAAACAAACCACTAGGGCATACCGTATTTTTTGCGAAATTTGTCCACTCGGCCCGCGGTATCAAGTATTTTTTGTTTGCCTGTATAAAAGGGATGGCATTCAGAGCATACATCAATATGGAGCTCTCCTGAGTATGTCGACCTTGTTTTAAATTTATTACCACAGCTACATTGTACTGTGATGTCTCCGTATTTTGGGTGTATATCAGCTTTCATTAATTTGCCTAATTTATTTAGTATTAAACATTGTGGGGCGAGGATTTTATGCCAATGCGAATTATTTCGCAATCTCGATATAGTAAAGCGGAATATACATAAATTTAGATATCAAATTCTGCAACTACTGGCGTGTGGTCAGACGGCCTTTCAAGCTTACGAGGGTTTTTATCGATATAGCAAGCAAGACAGAATTTTGACATGGTATTGGAAGCCAATATATGGTCGATCCTAACGCCGCGATTTCGCCGAAATGACGCGGCCCTGTAGTCCCACCACGAGAAATTACCTTTTTCCTGATCAAACATACGAAAGCAATCTATCAGGCCGTGAGATAATAATTTTTTAAATTCATTCCTTTCAGGCTTACTAACAAGTACAGATCCTACCCATTCCTCTGGATCATGAACATCTCTGTCTTCTGGCGCTATATTAAAGTCTCCCAGAATGATTAATCTTTCATTTTTATTTTGTAAATTATTAACAAAAGGATGAAGCTTAGAGAGCCATTTTAATTTATATTTATATTTTTCTGAATTTACTTCAGAACCATTTGGTATATATATATTTAATACAGTTATGCCCGAAGTATTAATAGCTAAAACTCTCCGTTGCTCATCATCATAATTTGGTAAACTGGAAGCAATAACCTCAATTGGAGTTTTTGAAATAGTAGCAACGCCATTATATGTTTTTTGGCCAATGAAACTTACGTGATAACCTAGTTCTTTAATGGCATCAACTGGGAAATTTTCATCAATAGATTTTGTTTCCTGAAGCGCAAAAACGTCAGGGTCTTCTCTTTGCATCCATTGCAAAACATGGGGGAGTCTTACGTTAAGAGAATTTACATTCCAGGTAGAAATTTTAAACACAATATTTATATTAAACAATCTTTTGAAGATAAAACCATTTCATTCCTTAAATTCTAAAACCGCCATGCCTCCGACGATTAATATAATCAAGAATAAAAATACCACTGGCGATTCCAAAAATAAAAATGATTAAAAAAATAGAAAAGGATGATGATTCATTTTCAGGTTTGATGCTGCCCAGACTATTTTTACGATTAATGCCCGCTGATTCTAACTGGTCAATTAATTGTTTATTTGCATTTTTAAGTTGTTCGATATCTGTAAGTAGTTTATCAGAAGTTTGGATATTACCAGCTCTCGATTTAATATTTGTTAATTCCACTTGCAACTCACCTACCTTAAGACGTTCGGAGTTTAATTTTTTCTCAAGCTCTCCTTGAGAAATTAATTCCGTTGATTTTTTTTCAAGTGTTTCTATTTTTTTATGTAATTCTTTGTTTGTTATTTCTAGTTCATTTATTTTTGTTTTACCTGGTTTATTATTTAATGCATTTTGGGTATTTATCCACCCACGGACGCCTTCAGGTTCTTCAACATGAATTAGATCATTTTCGCGTTCAATAATATTCAATTCAGTCCCGCTTGGTACCAATTTTATTATCGGGCTCTCATTTGTTGGTTCTTTGTGTAAACCAATGGTTACTTCATCAGTTACATAGGCTACTTCAGCTAAAACTATTGCTGAGGGCATCCAGATTATCCAGATAAGTAGGTGAAAGGTTATATTTTTATTCATTCTTATAATTTAATTGCAATTCCAGCATGTTTTAATAAGGGTTCTATGCTTGGTTCACGCCCTCTAAATTCAATAAACATTTCCATTGGTTCGCAACTACCCCCTTTTTCAAGTATTGCCTGTAGAAATTCTTTTCCAGTAATTTTGTCAAAGATACCTTTTTCTTCGAACTTAGAAAAGGCATCTGCGGATAAAACTTCTGCCCATTTGTAGCTATAGTAGCCCGCTGCATAGCCTCCTGCGAAAATATGAGAAAAACTTAGCGGAAAACGATTAAAATCAGGAGTTTCAGTAACAGCAATGTATTTGCGTACATCATCTAAGAGCTTTTGTATATTTTGTCCTTTTTTTGAAGCGAATTCTAGATGCAGACGAAAATCAAATATAGCAAATTCAAGCTGCCTGACCATCTGCATTGCTGCTTGAAATGATCTAGCCCGTGCCATTTTCTTTAATAAATCATTACTTATAGTTTCACTAGTTTCAAAATCTTGCGCAAATAAATCTAATGCCTCTTTTTCCCAACAAAAATTTTCCATAAATTGACTTGGTAATTCAACCGCATCCCAAGGAACACCATTTATCCCGGAAACACCGCTGTAGTTAATATTTGTCATCATGTGATGTAACCCGTGACCAAATTCATGAAATAAAGTAATTACTTCATCATGAGTTAATAGAGTAGGTTTGTTACTGACGGGGGGAGTAAAATTACAAGTAAGGTATGCGACAGGATTTTGTATTGTAAAATCTATTTTTCTTCTAATTATACACTCATCCATCCATGCTCCGCCTCGCTTATGTTGACGTGAGAAAAGGTCAAGATAAAAACTTCCTTTGATTTTTCCTTTATGATCAAAAATATCAAAAAAATTAACATCATAATGCCAAACTTGGACTCCATTTCGTTTTTTAATGTTAACTCCATATAATTTTTTCGTAATTTCGAATAGCCCATTAATAACTTGATTAACAGGAAAGTATCGACGTAATTCTTCCTGTGATATAGAAAATTTCTTTTGTCTTAATTTTTCAGAATAATAAGCAATGTCCGATGCTTCAATATGATCTAAATTTGTTGATTCCGAAACAAATTTTTTTAACTCATCAAAGTCACTTTTTGCATATTGTTTTGTTCGATCGGCAAGATTATATAAAAAACTTATAACTTCGCTTGAATTTTTTGCCATCTTATTTTCTAGTGAATAATCAGCATAGTTTTTAAAGCCAAGTAGTTTTGCTTTCTTAGTTCTGTATTTCATAATGTCGTACATAATACTAGTGTTATCCCATTTGCCAGCATTAGGTCCTATCTCTGATGATCTTGTTACATAAGCCCAATACATTTCTTTTCGCAAGGAAGGATCATCGGCGTATTTCATGATCGACATGTAAGAGGAAAATTCCAATGTAAACAACCAACCTTTTTTACCCGCATCTTTTGCAGTTTCTGCAGCCAATGCTATTGCAGATTCTGGTATTCCAGAGAGCTTATTTTTATCAATGATTAATTTTTTCCAAGCTTGAGTAGCATCCAGTAAATTTTCTTCAAATTTAGTTTGAAGTTCAGATAATTTTATTTGTATTTCTTTATATATTTTTTTTGACTTCTTATCTAAATGTATGCCAGATAAGCGAAAATCACGTAGCGCATTGTTGATAATTTTTTGTTGGGGTTTTGTGAGTTCATTAAAAGAAGGGCTATTTTTAAATGTTTCATAAGCTTCAAAGAGAGAGATATTCTGACCCATTTCTGAGGAGTAACTCGATAATTTGGTTATGCAATTATTATAAACTTTGCGGAGTTCGTCATTATCAGCAACCGAATGTAAATGACTCGCTGGCGACCAAGTTTGTTGCAAGCGATCATCCATGTCATCCAGTTTTTGAAAAAAATTATCCCATGTATAATCCTTTATGTTTTCTAGTAGATCCACGAGCTGTTCTCTATTTTTTTTTAGTAACTGATCAATTGCAGGCTCAATATGCTGAACCTCGATTTTATTAAATGGAGGCAAAGCATGTTTTTCAAGTAAAGGATTTTCTTCTTTCATAATTTTTTATATGTAATTGAGAGACGAGATGTTATGACAAATATATCTCGTTACACAAACTATTAAAAAACCAGATAATTAAATGTAAATTATGATTAACTTATTGTATATATTGATAATTATTTATTATTGATAATAATTCTTATTTAGATTAGAATCTTATTGATAATAATTCTTATTTATTTAGCTTAGCGAAAGATAAAATTTTCAATAGCGTATCACATGCTGATATAGGCTAAGTATATCGATGCTTAGTAAAGAATTTTATAGAATTATCGTTTACACGGTAATATCCTCGTGGTGATATTTATAGGGCGCTTTTTAGCGCCCTTTTTTTAAGCTTTTATGTAATTAGGAATCATAATTATTTATACTTGTATAACATATACTAACCAATTATCAGAATGAAAAAGACATTTACTATTATCATTTTTTTGATATTTCAACAATTGCTTAATGCGGCTGAAGTCAATATTTATTCCGCCAGAAAGGAAACGTTAATAAAGCCCTTACTGGATCAGTTTAATCGGGATACGGGCATAAAGGTGAATCTAATTACTGGTAAAGCAGATACATTTATTAAGCGTCTAGAAATTGAAGGGAAAAATACACCAGCTGATATTTTATTAACTGTTGATGCTGCTAGATTAGTAAGAGCCAAGGAAAAAGATTTATTCCAAGAAGTTATTTCTGATGCATTAAATAAAGTCATACCAAATTATTTTCGAGACATAGATAATCATTGGTTTGGATTATCACTTCGGTCAAGAGTTATTATTTTTTCGCCTGATAAAGTTAATAAGAGGGAATTAATTGATTACTTAGATCTAGCAAATAGTAAATGGAGGGGACGTATATGCGTACGCTCATCATCGAACATCTATAATCAATCACTTGTCGCATCAATGATTGCTCGTCATGGTATAAACAAGATAGAAATTTGGGCTTCTAGATTAGTTGAAAATTTTGCAAGATCGCCAAAAGGCGGCGATCGCGATCAAATAAAAGCTGTTGCTATAGGAGTATGTGATATTGCTTTGGTAAATAATTATTATTTAGCAGGTATGCTTGAATCTAATCAAGAATATGAGATGAATGCTGCTAAGAAAGTAAAATTATTTTGGCCTGACCAAAATGGACATGGCGCGCATGTAAATATTAGCGGTGCTGGTGTAACAAAATATGCGAAAAATAAAGAAGAGGCAATACAATTGCTAGAGTATCTTGTTACTGATAAGGCACAGCAATGGTATTCTGATATTAATTACGAATATGCCGTTAATCCCGAGATTAAAAACACTACAATTTTGGGGGAATGGGGAGCATTTAAATCCGACGATCTTAATCTCAGTTTATTGGGTCGATATAATCGCGATGCTGTTTTATTAATGGATCGGGTTGGTTGGAAGTAGATTAATAGTGCTATAAATGATCTTTAAAAAATTTTCAGAGTCGTTTTGTAGTTTATTAAAATTTTCAAGATTGAATCTAGCATTAATTTTACTGGCATTATTTTTTTGTATTCCGATAGTCATAGTGTGTGGGTCATTATTTTTCCCAGCGAAAGATATCTGGCCTCATTTAATTGATACGGTTTTAACAGATTATATTTTTAATTCACTAGTATTATTAATCGGGGTTGGCTTTTTTAGTCTATTACTAGGCGTGATACCTGCCTGGCTAGTGACAATGTATCAATTCCCAATGAGTCGCTATCTTGAATGGGCAATCCTATTACCTATGTCAATGCCCGCCTATATTATTGCTTATAGTTATACGGGCGTATTTGATGCGGCGGGCCCAGTGCAAACAATAATGAGAGAATTAACAGGATGGGAATATAACGACTATTGGTTTCCTGAGGTACGTTCTCTTGGTGGCGCAATCACTATGCTATCGCTTGTATTATATCCTTATGTTTATTTATTAGCCCGCGCCTCATTTATTGAGCAATCCATATGCGTATTAGAAGTATCACGAACCTTAGGTTGTAATGCAATGGATGCATTTAGGCGTGTGGCATTACCTTTAGCACGACCCGCAATTATAGTTGGATTATCGCTAGTACTTATGGAAACACTAGCTGATTATGGGACAGTCCAGTACTTTGGTGTATCAGCTTTTACAACAGGTATATTTAGGACATGGTTTGGCATGGACAACAGTTTGGTAGCTGCACAATTATCTGCAATACTATTATTATTTGTTGTTGTTTTTTTATATTTGGAAAGGCGCTCACGAAAACAATTAGCTTTTAATCATACGAGCAATCGATATAGCCCATTATTGAAACAAAAATTAAAAAATAGCAGTGCATTTTTCGCATTTGTTATTTGTTTTGCTCCTCTGCTATTTGGTTTTGTTCTGCCTGCAAGTTTTTTGGGTCAATGGGCAATATCAACATATTCAGAAGCTCTTGATATAAATTTTTATATATTATTGCTAAATAGTCTTTCGCTTGCTTTTATAACGGCTTTATTAGCTTTAGTTATTGCTTTATTTTTAGGTTATTCGAATAGAAATAGTCGTTTATTTATAAATAGATTTTTAGTTCGTTTTATCAGTTTGGGCTATGCAATACCTGGCACAGTAATAGCTGTTGGTGTTTTAATTCCATTCGCTTGGTTTGATAATAGTCTAGATGAATTTTTAACCCTGCATTTTAATTTTGGTAGTGGTTTGTTAATCAGTGGAACTTTATTCATATTAATTTTTGCCTACCTTGTGCGTTTTCTTGCTGTATCTATAAATACAGTTGAAGCAGCACTAGGGAAAATAAAACTAGAAATGGATGAAGTTGCAAAAACGACCGGGATGTCGCATGTTAGAATTATGAGAAGGATACATGTTCCAATTATGCGAGGCAGTTTATTAACAGCTTTATTATTAGTTTTTGTTGATGTGCTAAAAGAACTTCCTGCTACATTGATTCTTAGACCATTCAATTTCAACACATTAGCGGTTCGTACTTTTGAGTTAGCCAATGAAGAACGTTTAGCAGAAGCTGCTGTACCAGCTTTAGCGATTGTTATTGCAGGAATTATCCCAGTCATTATGATAAGTAATTCAATTTCACGGTCACGTCCCGGTTATGAATAACGCAATTGAAATTAAAGAATTGTCATTGTCGATAGAAGGTCGCCAAATACTAGAAAATATATCTTTTGGTTTGGGAGAAATTGGAATAGCTTGTTTATTAGGGCCGAGCGGTTGCGGCAAGACCTCATTATTACGTTGTATTGCTGGATTTGAAGAATTGAATCATGGTGAAGTTTGGATTAAAGGAGTTATTGCAAGTAAACCATTCCATCATTTACCAGTTGAACAAAGAAATGTTGGAATGGTTTTCCAGGATTATGTGTTATTTCCACATATGAGCGTTACAGAAAATATAATATTTGGGTTAAAAGACCAAAGAGCGGCTAGAACCAAAGAGCGTTTAGATGAATTAATAGTATTATTCGCTTTGGAAAAACATATTAGCAAATATCCACATCAATTATCTGGAGGGCAACAGCAACGTGTTGCATTAGCAAGAGCAATGGCGCCTCGCCCAGGCGTATTATTGTTGGATGAACCATTTGCAAGTTTAGACATCGAGTTACGAGAACAATTAGCACGAGAACTACGTTCAATATTAAAACAAGATGGCATCACCACAATTATGGTCACTCATAATCAACTAGAAGCATTTGCTATGGCTGATATTATTGGTGTTATGGGCGATGGAAAATTAAGGCAATGGGACACGGCGTTTAATTTATATCATGAGCCTAAAACATCATATGTTGCCAATTTTATTGGAGAAGGTGTTTTTATAAAAGGGGAAGTAATTAATAGTATCGAGGTTAAAACTGATATCGGTAATATAAAAGGACATGCCCCGCATAGCTTTGAGAAAGGGGAAAAGGTTCGTGTTTTGATTCGTCCGGACGATATTTTGCATGATGATGACAGTAAAGTAACTGCATATGTTAGGGGTAAGGCATTTCGAGGCGCAGAATTTTTATATACTTTAGAAACGCAAAATGGGTTGTATTTACAAAGTCTCGTGCCCAGTCATCATGACCATCCCATGAATGAACCAATAGGAATAAAAACAGAAATTGATCATTTGGTTATATTTACAGATGAAGATGTATGAATATAATAATGTTTTCAGATTTTAATAAAGATATTTTTTGTATTAGATTGTAAACTTTGAGGTAAAGCCGATGCAGGATGTTCCGAGTAATTTAAAATTTTCAAAGACTCATGTATGGCTCGAAGATCTTGGTGAAAATAATTATCGTGTTGGTATTACCGATTTTGCCCAAGATGAGTTAGGCGACATCGTTTTTGTGGAACCCCCAGAAGAAGGACGAGAATATGATCAGGCAGATGAGTGCGCTGTTATTGAATCAGTTAAATCAACTTCAGATATTTATTGCCCATTAAGCGGAATTATTACTGAAATTAATTCTGAGCTTAATGATGCGCCTGATTTAATTAACTCAGAACCATATAGCGAAGGATGGATATTTATATTAAAAGCAAATGATGAATCGGAATTAAACGAATTGATTGACGCAAATAGCTATTATGAATTAATTAATGAGGATTAGTTATGGTAGTTTTGACTTTACAGGGCAATGAAATAAACACGAATGGCGAACTTCCAAAAGCAGGGAGTAATGCGCCTGACTTTATGTTAGTTAACTCTGAGATGGAAGATGTTTCTCTTGCTAACTATCAAGGTAAAAAGAAACTGCTGAACATAGTGCCAAGCTTGGATACACCAGTATGCGCTACGTCAACAAAGAAATTTGATAAATTAGCTAAGGAAAAGTTAGACACGGTATTTATTACGATATCAGCTGATCTCCCATTTGCGGTATCACGTTTTTGTAAGACTGAAAGTATTTCAAATGTTATTACATTATCGATGATGCGTTCTCGAAATTTTGCTAAAGACTATGGGGTATTGATTACAGATGGACCTTTAGCCGGGATAACAGCGCGCGCAATTGTAGTGCTGAATGAAACTAATGAAGTTATTTATTCTGAACTTGTTTCTGAGATTGCAGACGAACCTGATTATGATGCAGCACTAGCATTACTTTAAATTATTAATTACAAACAGGGCACTTGGGATCTTTTTTTAAGACAGCTTTATTAAATTCCATATTTAGCGCATCCACCAGTAGTAATTTTCCTTGGCCTATCGTCCCTATATCCAGTATTACCTTCAATGCTTCATTAGCTTGGATACTACCAATAATACCTAATAACGGAGCAAATACCCCATTAGCTGTGCATGATTCTTGGGTTGAAATATCCTCATCATATAAACATCTATAGCATGGCGAAGTTTTTTCTGATGGATTAAAAACAATTACTTGGCCTTCAAAACGTATTGCCGCGCCAGAAATGAGAGGCGTTTTTGTTTTTACTGAAACCTCGTTTAGAGAAAAGCGTGTAGCAAAATTATCTGTTGCATCTATGATGACATCAGATTTTTCTGCCTCTTCAATTAAATTGTTTTTGGTTAATTTTTCACCGATACAGTTAATATTAATATCTGGATTAAGCGAAAGTAGATGTTCTTTTGCAGAATCAATTTTTGGTCTATTAATATCTTTAGTTGCATGTAATATTTGTCGTTGTAAATTACTAAGATCGACTTTGTCAAAATCAACAAGCACTAACTCACCAATACCAGCAGCAGCAAGATATATTGAGATTGGAGAACCAAGTCCTCCAAGCCCAATAAGTAAAATTCTCGAGTTTTTTAAACGTTTTTGACCAGCAACATCAATCTCAGGCAACATGATTTGCCTGCTGTATCTTAATAGTTGTTCATCATTCATTTTTTTTATAACAACTTTCCATAAGTAATTCTCTCTAATTCATTGTAGTCCTTGATTGTTGTTGCAGTGAAATTATTTTTGATAAAAAGTTCCCTTACTTTTACTCCTTGATTATAGGCATGTTCAACTATCAACCAACCATAATCTTTTAAATAGGCACGAGATTTACATATAATTTTTCGCAAATCATCAAGACCGCTATCTCTAGAAACTAATGCTGAGCTTGGTTCAAATCTAATATCGCTGTTATTTAAAATCGGGTCATCATTACTGATATATGGAGGATTGCTCACAATTAAATCATAATTATCCGCATTAATATTAGTAAACCAATCTGATTTAATAAATTTAATATTTTTAATTTTATATAATTCAGCATTTTTCCTAGAAATTTTAAGGACATCATTGTTTATATCAGTTGCCTTGATATTTATTTTTGGCTCCTCGGACGCTATAGCTATTGCTATAGCACCCGAACCAGTACCAAGTTCGAGAACTTTTTTTAAAGAATAAAGCGATATTAATTCTAGTGATTTTTCAACTAATAATTCAGTTTCTGGCCTTGGTATTAGTATATTTTCATTGACAAGCAGTGTGTGTTTCCAAAATTCTTTTTGTTTTGTTAAATAGGCAACCGGATAGCCCTCAGAGCGCTTCTTTACTAGCTTTTTAAAAGTTTTTTGATCAGTATCGGATAATTTTTGTTCTGGATATGCATAAAGTTTTATACGATTACACTTTAGTACAGAACATAGCAATACCTCTGAATCTACTCTTCTACTATTTGAAGAATTAAGTTTGTGAGTCGCATATATAATTGCATCATTAATTTGCATATCATTTTTATTCACTTAATGACGCTAAAAGGTCGGCCTGATACTCATTAATTAATGGTTCAATAATCATATCAATGCTACCTTCCATAAAATCGTCTAGTTGATAAAGGGTCAAATTTATTCGGTGATCAGTAACACGACCTTGAGGAAAATTGTATGTACGGATTCGCTCCGATCTGTCACCACTGCCAACGAGGGAACGTCTATTTTCAGCTTGTTCGTTTTGTTGTTCTTCACGTTCAGCGTTTAATAGTCTTGCCTGCAATAAAGACATTGCGCGCGCTTTGTTTTTATGTTGAGAACGCTCATCTTGACATTCAACAACAGTATTTGTTGGTAAATGGGTTATTCTAATTGCCGAATCTGTTTTATTTACATGCTGCCCACCTGCGCCTGAAGCACGAAAAGTATCTATTCTTAAATCAGCTGTATTTATCTGCACTTCATTTATTTCTTCAACTTCAGGCAACACTGCAACCGTACATGCAGAAGTATGAATACGTCCTTGAGATTCCGTTTCAGGTACACGCTGAACTCGATGAGCTCCCGATTCAAATTTTAGTCTCGAATAAGCCCCATCCCCGATGACTCGCATGATTACTTCTTTATAACCTTCTAAGTCACTTTCCGATACACTTATATATTCTACTTCCCAATTTCTTGTTTCGGCATAACGTGAATACATACGCATGAGATCTCCAGAAAAAAGTGCAGCCTCTTCTCCGCCAGTTCCTGCACGTATTTCAAGAAATATATTACTATTATCACTAGGGTCTTTTGGTAGCAATAATACTTGGAGCTCATTTTCAAGTTTTCCGCTTTCATCTTCAGCTTTTTTAAGCTCTTCTTCAGCAAGTCCGCGGATTTCCCTATCATTTTCTTTTAACATTTCACGAGAGTTTTCAATATTTTTAGTTATTTCGAGGTATTGATTAAAACAAGTCATGATGGGTTTGATTTCTGCATATTCTTGGGATAGAACACGAAATTTATTTTGATTACTAATAATTTCTGGGTCGGAAAGTAAGCCTTCTAATTCTTGTTGGCGTTCAAGTAATTTTTCAAGTTTTAAATGTAATGATTCTTTCATTTATATAATAAATAAGGAATAGGTAAGAATTATATTCTATGTTAGTTATTTATTTTTTTTTGTTTTATTTTCTTTTAAACCATAAAGTTTTTCTGCAGCTTTTAATAAGGCATTTCTTTTTTTAGTGTCCGCATTTTTTAATTGAAAACTAGGTTCGTGAATTAATTTATTAGTTAGTGTGTGGACTGCTTCATATAATATTGCTTCAGGCATATCTCCTTTTTTAATTCTTAATAATCCTTTTTGCAAGACTTCATCTTGAATTCTCTCCGCTTGTCCGCGCAAGGCCCTGATTGTAGAAACAGCTTCAAGCGAATTAACCCAATCCATAAATTCATGTGTTTGAATATCAATTATTTGTTCGGCCTGTTTAGCAGCATATTGACGATTTTTTAGGTTCACCTGTACTATATCTTTCAAATCATCAACACTGTATAAATAAACATCATCTAGTTCTCCAACACCAATTTCAATATCTCGAGGGACAGCAATATCAACCATGAACATCGGTTTATGTTTTCTAACCTGAATTGCATTTTCAACAGTTCCTTTACCTATGATTGGCAACGAACTAGCAGTACAGGAAATAACGATATCTGTTTCAGCGAGATGTTTAGCGAGATCACTAAGATGTATAGTATAAATAGAATATTCTTTTGCTAATTGTTGTGAACGTTCCAATGACCTATTAGCAATAATCATTCGCTTTAAACCATTTTCATGTAAGTGTTTTATTACAAGCTCAATAGTTTCTCCCGCACCAATTAATAATGCAGTTTTGTTATTTAATTCACCAAAGATTTGTTGAGCCAATCTAACTGCTGCATAAGCAACTGATACAGGATGATCGCCTATCGCCGTATTACTTCGTATTTCTTTTGCAACATGAAATGAATGTTGAAATAGTCGATTTAACTGATTACCTATGCACCCAGCGTTGATTGCTTCTTGATATGCATTTTTTAGTTGGCCCAGGACCTGTGTTTCGCCTAAAATCATTGAATCAAGCCCACTTGCAACACGTAATACATGGCGCACCGCATTTTCATCTGGGTGTTCATATAAGAAAGGCTTTAATAATCCCTTTTTCATTCCATGGTAGTTATGTAGCCAATCAATTGGGTTATGATTTTTATTTTGATCAATGTTGCAATAAATTTCAGTACGATTACAGGTCGATAGAATTGCAGCTTCATAAACACCATTTTGGTGTTTTAATTCATTTAAGGCATCAGGCATGATTTCACCGCCAAAACAGACCTTTTCCCGAATATCAACAGGGGCAGTTGAGTGATTAATTCCGTAAGCAATAAGGGCCATATTTTTGGGGCAATGCGGTCGTTAATGAAAATTTTGTGCCATGATTTGGGTTAATACAAGGGATATTAGATGAATTCTTGATATTGATCGATTTTTAACAAAATATTATTGATATTTATTCAGTGAACAAATCCAAAATTACATAATCCTAGTACTGTATTCGTAATATTCTTGCAAAATTATAGGGCAGTCAAACTCGGTATTATTTTTGAGTACAATCTGAGAAAATAAGCAATCAAATACTATTATAAACGATAACAATGAATATATTTGTAACATATAGAATCTCTCTTATAGCAGCAGTATTCGCGCTAATATCGTTGGTTAGTGGGTGCGCAACAACTCCAAATTCGAAAACTTTAACTAATAAAAAGGCAATCATCCAATCTGAGCAATCTATTTCCGAAACGAACAAAGAAAAAAACAAAAAACCTATTGTTGAAAGACCAAAAATTAAACTTACTGAGGATATTCTCTTTGAGGTTTTAATCGCTGAGATTGCTGGTCATCGTGGAAAAATTGATACTGCAACTAGTTATTACTTAGATTTAGCAAGAAAAACACTTGATCCTGCCATAATAGAACGCGCTACAAGGATTGCAGTTTTTGCACGTGACGATGTTGCTAGCTATGAGGCGGCTAGCCTTTGGGTTGATGTAGACCCTAAAAATCCAGACCCACATCAAATTTTGACAGTAATGTACTTAAGGCAAGGCAATCTTAATGAGGCACTTCGTCATCTTGAAATTATTTTAGATGCATCTGAAGGAGAGTTTGATCAGAAATTATGGATGGTCGCAAATTTCCTTGGCGGTGAAGAAGACAAATCTAGGGTAATAAAGTTAATGGAAAACTTAATGGATAAACATATGAATGATGTCGATGCATTGTATGCTTATGCACATGTTTCATCTCGTATGGGTGATATCGAACGCGCAGAGTCATTATTCGAAAAAATACTAGAACTAAAGCCAGAGAATGAAACTGCAGCCATGGCTTATATAGCTTTGTTACAAAGAAAGGGAGATATTAATAAAGCTTTGAATTGGCTCAAGTCTACTTTGAAAATACACAAAGATAATTTTGATTTACGTATGGCATATGCAAGATTATTAACAGGCGAGAAACGTTTTTATGAAGCACGAAACCAATTTGAACTCCTTTATAATAAAACCCCAGATAATACAGATTTACTTTATGCTCTTGGTTTGTTATCTCTACAAGAGAATCAACTTACTAAGTCTGAAAAATATTTCAAAAGGCTAATCGAATTAAAAAAGCATATATTTGATGCAAATTATTATCTAGGTCGAATAGCAGAAGAAAAGAATGAACTAGATAAAGCAAATAATTTTTATCATAGTGTTCATGGTGGTGAAAATTATTTTGATGCATTTATTCGTATAAGCCTTATTTTTGCTAAACAAGGAGATGTTGAAAAAGCCCTTACTAATATTCGTTCTATAGAAAAACCAAAAGATGAGAACCGTAATATCTTAATACAGGCAGAATGCGAAATATTAATCGAAGAAAAGCGTTTTGAAGAAGCTTTAGATATTTTTAATAAAGCGATTCAAGAGAAGAGTCATCCAGACCTTCTTTACTCTCGCGCAATGCTTGCTGAAAAAATTAATCGTTTTGATATTTTAGAAACTGATTTGGTATCTATTATTGGGAAAGATCCTGATAACGCAACGGCATTAAATGCACTAGGGTACACACTTGCAGATAGAGGCGAGCGTTTGGATGATGCATATAATTATATTAAACGCGCATATGAACTAAGCCCAGGAGATTTCTATATTTTAGATAGTATGGGTTGGGTACTTTATAGACTTGGTCGATTAGATGAGGCAATTGATTTTTTGCAAAAGGCTTTTGATTTGAGGAATGATCCTGAGGTAGCGGCTCATCTTGGTGAGGTTCACTGGATTATGGGTAATAAGCAAGCCGCTAAAGCTGTATGGGAAACTGCGTTACAAGATACACCAGCAGACGATAGATTATTAAAAGTCATTGAACGTTTTTCACCTTGAAAAGAATAGTTTTATTTTTCCCGATAATATTAGTAGTTAGTGCTTGTAGTTCATTACCCGAACTTGATAATAATATACAGTCACAGGGATGGATTGACCACCAAGCTTCTATTAACAAAGTAGAATCTTGGAAGATTAAGGGGCGAGCAGCCGTTCGAGACGATAGTAGCAGCGCTTCATTTGTTTTACATTGGGAGCAATTTAATTCAAATTATGAGTTAAGGCTTATTTCATCATTAGGTCAAGGAACTTATCTATTAAAAGGATCAGAAAAAAAAGCCACTATTCAAACTCCAAAAAATAAAATCTTTACGGCTGATACTGCTGAACAATTAATACAGGATAAGCTTGGTTGGGATATTCGCCTTGCCGGTCTTAAATATTGGCTGAGAGGTATACCAGAGCCAAATGTAGAATATAGCCAACTTTTACTCGATGCACAGGGTCGATTATCAGATATGAAACAATCTGGATTTACTATTAGTATTTTACGTTATGCGAAGAAAAAAAATGTTTCATTGCCTGAAAAAGTATTTATTAGAAAAAGAGATATTCAACTTAGGTTAGTAATACAAAATTGGGAAATATAAACACGTGATAAGCTTAGGGTGGCCAGCGCCGGCAAAATTAAATTTATTTTTACATATTACAGGACAAAGACAAGATGGTTATCATTTATTACAAACAGTTTTTCAGTTTATACAGCTAATAGATGTTATTGATTTTACTATTTTAGAATCAGGTTTGGTGAGAAGAAGTTCAACATCTTTAAAAATTGATGAATGCGATGATCTGGTTATAAAGGCCGCCCAAAAAATTAAAAAAAGAAGCGGTTCAAAGCTTGGGGTAGATATTAGCGTTAAAAAAAATATACCTATTGGGGGGGGGTTGGGTGGCGGTAGTTCAGATGCCGCAACTACTTTAGTTGCTTTAAATGAATTATGGCAGACAGGATTATCTATTGATGAATTATCTGAAATTGGTTTATCACTAGGGGCTGATATTCCTTTTTTTATTAATGGGAATGCAGCCTGGGCTGAAGGTGTTGGGGATAAACTGACCCCAATTGATCTAGATGAATGTTTTTATTTAGTAATATACCCAAATTGCGGTATTTCGACTGAGGCTGTTTTTGAAGCAAGTGATTTGACACGGAATACACCTCGAATCACAATACGCGACTTCCACGATGGCAATGGGAAAAATGACTGTGAGTCGTATGTTAGAAATCATTATCGCGATGTTTCAGAGGCCTTAGATTGGTTAGGGGAATATGCCTCTTCAAAATTAACAGGCACCGGGGCTTGTTTATTTGCTCAGTTTTCAGATGAAAATGAAGCCAATGAAGTAAAATATAAGCTGCCCACAAAGTGGCAAGGATACGTTGTTAAGGGTATAAATAAATCACCTTTATTGGGACGATTGATTCACGAAAAAACAAGACAGTAAAATCTAGTTTTTAAATATGTAAGTAAATTATGATTATTTTGGGGTGTAGCCAAGCGGTTAAGGCACAGGGTTTTGATCCCTGCATTCCCAGGTTCGAGTCCTGGCACCCCAGCCAAAATTATTTAATTGTTTGGAGAAAATTACGAACATGACTATTTCAAATATCATGATATTTAGTGGAAACGCTAACCCAAATTTGGCGCTAAGAACAGTCGAGCATCTAAATATGCCGTTAGGAAAAATAACAGCCGGTAAATTTAGTGATGGCGAAGTTATGGTAGAAGTTAACGAAAATGTTCGTGGTAGAGATATTTATATTATGCAGCCAATTTGTGCGCCAACAAACGACAACTTGATGGAATTACTAGTTATTGCTGATGCGCTTCGAAGAGCATCAGCAACAACCATAACAGCAGTTATTCCTTATTTAGGGTATGCACGACAAGATCGTCGTTCACGATCATCAAGGGTACCAATAACGGCAAAAATGGTTGCAAACATGATTGCTTCAGCTGGCATCGACAGGGTCTTAACTGTTGATTTACATGCTGATCAAATTCAGGGTTTTTTTGATATACCTT
>Ga0208639_1001089_pt1 | contig 18338 bp, 16 predicted proteins | sample ETNtaG_33_FD_185772 | JGI IMG/M metagenome (GOLD analysis project Ga0208639, IMG submission 185772) | Marine microbial and viral communities from oxygen minimum zone, Eastern Pacific Ocean - ETNP201310SV76 (SPAdes) (version 2) | ecosystem: Environmental > Aquatic > Marine > Oceanic ...
TGATTTTTAATTATTATGGTCGTATAACATGTTAAACAAAAAAAATACTAAATTTAATTTCAATTATTGCGTCTGAAAGACGCATAAAGCTTGAATTTATGACCAAAACAATAATTTTGATACCTTCTAGATTATCCGCAACAAGATTACCCAACAAACCACTACTGAAAATTAATAATTTATCAATCGTAAATCATGTTTATCAAAAAGCAAAATCAACTGGAATCGGGGAAGTCTATGTTGCAACTGGAGATAAGGAAATTTTTCAAGAGGTTATAGAAAATGGAGGAAATTGTATTTTAACCGAAAAGGAACATCTAACAGGAACAGACAGAATTTTTGAAGCTTACCAGAAACTTAATTTGAATAACATTGATTATATTATCAATCTTCAAGGAGACGAACCAATGATTAATGTTGAGGATGTTAAAAATCTTAATAACAAAGCAATTAATATAAAATCTGAAATAGCAACACTGGCTTGTAAAATAAAAGATGAAAAATTCTTAGAAAACAGAAATATAGTTAAAGTGACTACAGATGAAGATTTATCAAAGGATAATACTTCAAAAGCAAAATCTTTTTCAAGAGAAGTTTTATTTAATAATCAAGAAAATATCTATCATCATATTGGAATATATATGTATAAAATTTCAATATTACAAAAATTTGTAAATTTAAAACAGACTCAAAATGAAATATCACAAAACTTAGAACAACTAAGAGCCATGGAAAACAATATTACAATCGATGTTATTTTAGCCAATTCCTCACCAATAGGAATTGATACTAATGAAGATTATCTGGAAATAAAAAAATTAATGGAATATAAGAGTTAAATTTATGAAAATAGCATACCAAGGAATAGCAGGCAGTTACAGTGAAAGTTGTGCTAAAGAAATGTATCCTGATTGTGAAACAATTTCCTGTAAAACTTTTGATGAATGTTTTGAAAAAGCGAGTCAGGATAACTCAATAAAAACAATTATACCAGAATCAAACAAAACGACAGGCAATATTGGAGTAGAATATTTAATATTTAAATATAGATTAAATATTTACGCCGAACATTTTTTTTTAATAAACCATAATTTATTAGTAATAAAAGGTTCAAAATTGTCAGATATTAAAGATGTTTTTTCTCACGCACAAGCTTTGAGTCAATCATCAGAATTTATAAAAAAAAATAATTTGAATGAAAATGTAAGAGCAGATACAGCTGGATCTGCCAAATATGTTTCAGAGATAAAGGATAAAACAAAAGCAGCAATAGCATCAAAGTTAAGTGCTCAAATTTATAATCTTGATATATTAAAAGAAAATATCCAAGATGAAAAAAATAATGTAACTAGATTTTTAGTTATGGGCAAAGAAATCTATCAGCCAGAATTAAAAGATGAAAAATATATTACATCTTTTTTATTCAAGCTAAAGAGCAAACCAGCCGCACTTTATTCAGCCCTTTCTGGTTTTGCAATTAATGGTGTTAATATGACTAAACTTCAAAGTTTTCCTGAAAAAAATTCATTTTCTTCTTTTTTCTTTCTTTGTGACATCGAAGGGCATATAGAAGATAAAAAAATCAAAAATTCTTTAGAGGAAATAGGCCTTCACTGTGAGGACATGCACGTACTAGGTGTCTTTAAATCAGATAAATTTAGGCAAAAATAGTATTTTACTTTATTGTAGAATAGAAAATTTTATTGGTATAATAAAGATGGAGGCCAATCAGGTGGTGGTGCGGTGAATCCCGTGAGGCTCGAAAGAGAACAGCGGTAACCAGTATTTTCCAGGTTGGTTGGTCTCCTTTAATATTATGAATAATTCAAAAGTATTAGCTCTAAAATATAGGCCACAGACATTTGATCAATTAATAGGTCAAGAGGTAATTAGTGAAACTATTTACAATTCAATTAAATCTGGCAAATCAGTTAATGCATACCTTTTTACTGGTATTCGAGGTGTAGGAAAAACAACATTTGCAAGAATAGTTGCAAAATCTTTGAATTGCGAAAATGGAATAGATAACTTGTGTAAAGATAATTTCTGTCAGCACTGTGAGTCGATAATAAATTCTAATCATATAGATGTACTAGAGGTAAATGGTGCAGACAAGACGTCAATTGATGATATACGTGATTTAATTGAGTTTTCACGTTATGGACCAACGTCTGCAAAGTATAAAATTTTTATAATTGATGAAGTACACCAAATTTCAAGAAATGCATTTAATGGGTTGCTTAAAATTTTAGAGGAACCTCCTCAGTATCTTAGGTTTATTTTAGCAACAACTGAAATTAAAAAAGTACCCATAACAATTGTTTCAAGATGTCAAAGATTTGATTTATCAAGAATTAAATCTGATCAACTATTTCAATTTATTAAAAAAATTACTGAGAAAGAAAATGGAAGAGCAACCGATGATGCTTTAAAATTAATTGTGAAAATTTCAGAAGGTTCGGTAAGAGATGCTCTATCTTTGTTAGATCGTGGATTAATGAGCAATTCAGATGGTGAAGAATTAGATTTAAAAAAAGCACAAAAAATTTATGGTTATTTTGATAAAAGCTCTTTAATAGACTTATTTGAGAACTTATTTAAAGGAGATGAAGATCAAGTTATTAATTCATATAGAAAAATATATGAAGCTGGTGTTGAGCCTAAAATTTTTTTAAATGATTTTCTGGAAATTTTATATTATTTTAAAAATATTTCATCGATAAAGTTAGATGGAACCAACTTTTCATTAAATGATGAAGAATTTAATAAGATTAGTAAGATTTCAAGCGAGCTAGATCCTAAAGATCTTATTTTATTTTGGCAGTTCACAATCAAAGCAATTGATGAGCTGGATATTGTCAACGATCCTAATTTGTATGTAGAGATGTTTTTGATCAGGCTAATGTATTTAAAGGATTTTAAAAAAGCAGATTTTAAGGATGTGTTAATAAAAAAAGATACAAGAGATAAAGAATCTAATGAGCAAAAAATATCTTCAAATATAAAAACTGTTGATCAAATTAAAAATATTTTTCAACAAGACAAACCAACACCAAAAATTAAATCTCAAGATGTTACTAACGAATTAATTATAGGTAGTTTTGAAGATCTAATTGACTTATGTAACAAGAAAAAAGAAATTAAACTAAAATATGAATTGGAAAATAATGTTAATCTTGTAACTTTTGCTGCAGGTAGAATTGAAATAGCATTTAATGAAAATTTAGACAAAGATTTTATAAAAGATTTATCTAATAAATTATATGAATGGACTTATAAAAGATGGATTATTTCACTTTCGAAAAAAGAAGGTGCAATTTCAAAAAAACAAGAAAAACAAATAAATAAAAATAAAATTTTTGAGGATGCTAAAAAAAGTATAATCTACAAAAAAGTTTTAGAAACTTTCTCCGATGCAGAATTAATTGATGTAAAATTAAATGAGGATAGAAAAGATGACTGATTTCAGCAAAATTTTAGATAAGGCTAAAGAGTTAGAGGCAAAAATGAAAGAAAGCCAAGAAAATATAAAAAAAATTGAAGTTATTGGCGTATCAGGAGGAGATGCAGTCAAAATCACATTAAATGGAGAAGGTGAAATGATCAATTTAGAACTTAGCGATGAAATTTTAAAAGAAGACAAAGGTATTCTGATAGATCTAATAAGGTCAGCGCACACTAATGCAAAATCTCATCTAAAATCGAAAACTTCTGAGGAAATTTCTAAGGCCACAGGTGGAATTGGGATACCCGGATTTAAATGGCCTGTTTGAATTAAATGCAGAATATTTCTGAAATCGATAATTTAATTAAACTCATATCAAAACTACCAGGGCTAGGGCCCAAGTCAGCAAAAAGAATAATTCTTAAGATGATAAATAATCGACAAGAATTAATGAAACCATTAGCTCAAACTTTAAGTGAAGTTTATAAAAATGTAATTAGATGTAAAACTTGCGGCACTCTAAAATCTAACTCATCAGTATGTGATAATTGTGAAAATGTTTCAATGAAATATACTAAGATTTGTGTGGTTGAAAATATAGCTGATCAATGGGCTATTGAAAGTTCAAGTATATTTCAGGGATATTTTCATATTCTTGGTGGAACTTTATCAAACACAAATAATCAGAGAAAAGAAGATTTGCTTATAGATTCTCTAATCGAAAGAGTAAAAAAAAATAATATAGAAGAAGTTATTTTAGCTACAAGCGCAACTGTAGAAGGTCAAACAACTGCGTTTTATATCAAAGATAGTTTAAAAAATACAAGCATTAAAATTTCAAAACTTGCTCAAGGTTTGCCAGTTGGAGGAGAAATTGAAAGTTTAGATGATGGCACTTTAATTTCTGCTTTCAAAAATAGAAAATATTTAGGAGAAACTTAATTCAATTTTTTTTGATAAGTCTATTTAAGTGTAAAAGTGGTTCTGTATATCCAGATGGTTGGTTTCTACCTTGAAATACAAGTTCGCAAGCTGTTTTAAAAGCTATAGATTTATGATGGTCAGGCGACATTTTTTGATATCTTGATCTTCCAGATCTACTATATGCGTCGTCATCTTCATTTTGTTCATCTACTACTTTTGCCATATTTTTCATAATTTCTAAAACTTGTTTTTTAGAACAAATTCCATGATGTAACCAATTTGCGATGTGTTGTGAAGAAATTCTTAGCGTTGCTCTATCTTCCATTAGTCCTATATTATTTATATCTGGAACTTTAGAGCATCCCACTCCATGATCTATCCATCTAACAACGTATCCCAAAATACTTTGTGCAGAGTTTGCAATTTCTAAATTTATTTCATCCATTGACCAGTTAGGCCGATCTGCAATTGGCAATGTTAACAAATCATGGAGTTTAACTTGATCTTTATTTTTTAATTCATTTTGTTTTTCAAATATATTTATTTCATGATAATGCATAGCATGCAGAGCTGCCGCTGTCGGTGATGGAACCCAAGCACAGTTTGCTCCAGCATTTACATGTCCTATTTTTTGTTCCATCATATCTTTCATTTTATCGGGCATTGCCCACATTCCTTTACCTATTTGTGCTACTCCAGAAAAACCACACTTTATGCCAATATCTACATTATTATTTTCATAAGCATTTATCCATTTAGATTTTTTCATATCTCCTTTTTTAATCATTGGTCCAGCTTCCATAGAGGTATGCATTTCGTCTCCAGTTCTATCTAAAAACCCAGTGTTAATAAAAAACACTCTATTTTCCAAAGTTCTAATACACTCTTTCAAATTACTAGAAGTTCTTCTTTCCTCATCCATTATTCCACACTTAATTGTGTATTTTTTTAAACCTAAAACTTCTTCCACTTTTGAGAATATTAAGTTTGTAAATTCAGTTTCATCTGGACCATGCATTTTTGGTTTAACAATATAAATTGACCCACTTCTAGAATTTCCTTTTATTTTGAGATCATGAAGACATGCAGCCGAAGTTATAAAGGCATCCATAATTCCTTCAGGCACTTCTGAACCGTCATTTAAAATTATTGCTGGATTAGTCATTAAGTGACCAACATTTCTAACCAATAATAAACTTCTCCCATGTAATTTTAGTCCCGTACCATCCTTTGAGATATAACTTCTGTCTGGATTAAGCTTTCTTTCATATTTTTTTCCTTTTTTTTCAAATTGAGATTTTAAATCACCCTTCATAAGTCCTAGCCAATTTTTATAGCAAATTACCTTGTCTTCTGCATCAACAGCCGCAACACTATCTTCATGATCACAAATTGTTGAAATTGCTGACTCTAAAATTATATCGCTTATGCCCGCAGCATCTTGAGCAGCGCTAAAGGATTTTGGATTAATTATTATTTCTACATGGAGATTATGATTTTTAAGTATTATAGCAGAAGGTTTATTGACATCACCTCTATGTCCTATAAATTTTTCTAAATTTATTAAATTATATTTTTTGTCATCTTTTTTAATAACCAGTTTTCCATTTTCTACTGACAAACCGGTTATATCTTTCCAATGCAAATTTTTTATTGGAAAAAATTTATTTAAAAAATTTCTAGCATATTTTATTACTTTACTACCTCTTTGAGGATCATACTTTTCACCACCACTTTCTTCAGGATATATTACATCGGTTCCATACAAACTATCATAGAGACTCATCCATCTTGCATTAGCGGCATTTAAACTGTATCTTGCATTCATTATTGGAACAACTAATTGAGGGCCAGGAATACTAGAAATCTCTTCATCTAAATATTGAGTTTTAATTTTAAAATCAGGTCCTTCTTTTTTTAAATATCCAATTTCTATTAAAAAATTTTGATATTCATTAATATTAAATTCTTTAGATTTATTTTTTTTGTGCCACAAATCTATATCTTGCTGCAGTGTTTCTCTAATCTTAAGCAGTTCTCTATTTTTTGGTGTTAATTCGTGAACTACTCTGTCAAAACCTTGCCAAAAGCTTTCGGAAGATATTTCAGTTCCATTTAAAAGTTCATTACTAACAAAGTCCGAAAGTTTTTTTGCTACTGATAAATTATTTATTTTTATAAATTGATTGTTCATGCAGTTTAATCGCCCCATCTGTATGTTTGCCCGAGAGCTTTACTCCTTCGGCGAGAATTATTCTCTTTCCAGATTTATTATTTTTCGGTCCTTTTGCCTGAGAGTTTCCGGGGCGGTTGCTCCTTCGGCGCTATTCTTCTAGTCTCTCCCGATAAAATAAAAATTTATATTTATTTAGACACTTTATTGCCTTTTTTAATTATAATAAAGCAATTTTAATGAAAAATTATTTGAATTTTGAAACAGAAGTAAAAAATCTTGAATCAGAATTGAATCAATTAAAGGACCCGTATAATCAAGAAGGATTATCTGAGGTTGATACTTCAAAAATTTCTGAAATTCAGAAACAAATAGATGAAAAACTAAAAGATATTTACTCAAATCTAGATCCTTGGCAAACAGCTTTGGTTGCAAGACACGAAGATAGACCAAAAGCAAAATTTTTTATTGACAACTTGTTTGATGAATTTATTCCACTTTCTGGAGATAGATTCTATGGAGAAGACAAATCAGTTATTTCAGGTTTTGGTAAATTTAATAACAAGTCCGTATTAGTTATTGGGCAAGAAAAAGGAGAAAATTTAGAAACGAGAATAGATAGAAATTTTGGCATGATGAGACCAGAGGGTTATCGCAAAACAATTAGATTAATGAAGCTTGCGGATAAATTTAGAATTCCAATAATATCTTTTATTGATACACCGGGGGCTTATCCTGGTGTAGGTGCGGAAGAAAGAGGACAGGCAGAAGCAATTGCAAAATCAATCGAGTGTTGTATGGAGCTAACTGTACCTACAATATCTGTAATAATAGGAGAAGGAGGTTCTGGAGGTGCTGTAGCACTAGCATCCTCAAATAAAGTTTTAATGTTACAGAATGCAATTTATTCTGTTATCTCCCCAGAGGGATGTGCAACAATTCTTTGGAGAGATCCCCAAAAAACTTTAGAAGCTTCTAAGGCTATGAAAATGTCATCAAAAGATCTTTTAAATTTAGATATTATTGATGAGATTATACTCGAACCGATAGGTGGAGCCCATAGAGATAAAGATTTAATATTGTACAATGTAAGAGACTCTATAAAAAAAAATTTAAACTTTTTTTTCACAATGGATAAAGATGAAATTTTAAATCATAGAAAAAATAAATTTTTGTCGATTGGTAGAAATAAAGGTTTTACTAGCCAATCCGGTTTATCAAAGAATCTTTCGATGAAAGAAAATGTGTTTGATAAAATAAAAGCGAAATTGAAAAAAAATAAAAAAGTTATTTATCTTGGTATTTCAATATTAGTTTTGATTATTATGGGCTTAATATTATCATAGTGAACCATGACAGTGCTTATATTTTTTCCCCGAATTACATGGACAAGGTTCATTTCTTCCAACTTTTTTTTTTGATAATTCTTTAAACTTTTCATTTCGTTTATTATCAAAATTTTCTTCTTGAGCATTGTCCACAATTTTTAAATTAAGTAATATTGTTATTAAATCAGACTTTAATTTTTTTAGTAAGTTTTCAAATAATGTAAAAGCTTCTTTTTTGTATTCTACCAATGGATCTCTTTGACCATAAGATCTTAAACCAATTACTTGTCTAAGTTGTTCAAGATATTGTATGTGCATTTTCCAGTTTTGATCAATCAGCTGCAAAAAAATTCTTTTTTCAATTTCAGATGCTTGATACTCTCCTATAATTTTATTTCGTTCTTCTCTTTCGTCTATAAATTTTTTATTAATTAAATCTTTGAATTCGTTATCTTTAGAATTAATCAATTTCTCCATTTCATTTTCATCAAATGATTTACCAAGTAATGATTTAAGTTGACTTGAAAACTCACTGGAATTTGGTTTAGCTAAATGTTTTGATTTAAGTGATTTTAATTCATTAATTATTTCATTCAAAAATCCATCAGCATATTTATTTGAATCTTTATCATTAATGACATTGTTTCTTTGACCAAATATTACTTGTCTTTGATCATTTAATACATTGTCAAATTTTAAAAGAGTTTTACGAATATCAAAGTTTCTAGCTTCAACTTTTTGTTGTGCTCTTTCTAAAGCTTTATTAATCCATGGATGGTCAATACTTTCTCCATCTTTTAAACCAAGTTTTTCTAAAATATTATTCATAGAGTCTGATCCAAATATTCTCATTAGATCATCTTCTAAACTTACAAAGAAAATTGAATTACCTTCATCTCCCTGTCTTCCAGATCTTCCTCTGGCCTGATTATCAACCCTTCTACTTTCCATTCTTTCTGTGCCTATTACAAATAAACCGCCAATTTTTTTTATTTCTTCTTTTTGAGATTCGTCTTGCCCTCCCAATTTAATATCTACACCTCTTCCAGATATACTTGTCGTTATGATAATTGAATTTTTCTTTCCTGCATTTGCAATTATTTCCGCTTCTCTCTCATGATTTTTTGCATTAAGAATAATATGTTTAATTTCTTTTTGTTCTAGTAATTGAGAATAATGTTCAGATTTGTTTATACTTGCAGTAAAAACTAGCAAAGGCTGACCTTTATTATTACATTCTACAATTTTATTAATAATTGCATCGTCTTTCTCTTTAGCCGTTCTAAATATTTGATCATTCCAGTCTTTTCTGATCATTTTTTTGTTTGTAGGAATTGATATTACTAATAGATTATAAATTTCATAAAATTCTTCTGATTCAGTTTGGGCTGTTCCAGTACATCCAGACAATTTATTGTAAAGTTTAAAAAAATTTTGATAAGTTATTGAAGCTAAGGTTTGGTTTTCTGAATTTATAACTAATTTCTCTTTTGCTTCTAAACTTTGATGCAAACCATCACCAAATCTTCTTCCTGGTAGTTGCCTTCCAGTTTGTTCATCAATTATTATTACCTGTCCATCTTTGACAATATAATCCCTTCCATTTTGAAAAAGATGATTAGCTCTTAAAGCTTGATTAACATGATGAACCAAATATAGATTTTCTGGATCATAAAAATTATTATTTTTTAATATTCCTGCATTAGAAAATATTTTCTCAATATTATCTATACCTTTATTTGTTAGTAAAATATTTTTATCTTTTTCGTCAATTTCAAAATCCTCATTTTTTAAATTTTTTATAAGTTTATCAATTGTAATATACTGACTTGTCTTATCCTCAACTGCTCCAGATATAATTAAAGGAGTTCTAGCTTCATCAATTAAACAAGAGTCAATCTCATCTACAATTGCATAATTATGATTTCTTTGAACCATTTCTTCTTTTGAAAATTTCATATTATCTCTTAGATAATCAAAGCCTAATTCGCTGTTCGTTGCATAAGTAATATCTTTGGAATAATTTTCTTTTCTTTCTTCATCTGATTGACCAGCATTTATATAACCGCAAGTTAAACCTAAATAATTATAGATTTTACCCATATTTTGACTATCTCTCTTAGCCAAATAATCATTCACAGTTACGATATGAACTCCTTTTTTTTCTAAGGCGTTTAAGTAAGCAGCTAATACAATAGTTATAGTCTTACCTTCTCCGGTTTTCATTTCTGCAATTTTATTTTCATGAAGAACAACTCCACCAATTAATTGAACGTCGAAATGTCTTTCTTTATTAGTCCGTTTGGAAGCCTCTCGTACTAAAGCAAAAGCTTCAGGTAGAATTTCATTGATTGTTTTGCCATTTTTTATCAGTTCAATAAAATTATCTGTTTTTTTTGGGAAGTCTTTATCTTCTAACTTTTCAATATCTTTTTCAAAATGGTTTATCTTATCTACGATTTTTTGAATTCTTTCTAGTTCTTTTTGATTACTAGTTTTTATTAGTTTTGTAATAAGATTTAGAGGGTTAAACATTTTTGATGTATTATTAATTATTAAGAATATATAGTAATCATTTTAGAATTTTAAATATCATGGTTTTTAGCATAAACAACTTTTTTGACAGAAAGAACAAAAAGTCAATAATTGCGGATTTTCAAGATCTTGAGCACTTAGATGGAATTTCAATTTCTGCTGTAAGCGCAGGTTTATATGAAAAAAAAAGAGATGATTTAGTATTGTTTTATTTTAGAGATGGCGCAAATTATGCATCAGTTTTTACACAATCCAAAATTATTTCAGAAAACATAAAATGGAACCAAAAAATTGATTCTAAAAAATTGACAGCTCTTTTGGTTAATACAAGAAATGCAAATGCATTAACTGGATCAAATGGCTTCAAATCTTTGAAAGAATTATCTTTAGATTTGTCTAAGAATTTATCTGATAAACAAATGATGGATGAAGACTGTCCAAAAAAAATAAGTCCAAACGAAATAATGTTTGCATGTACAGGAACTATAGGAGAAAAATTTCCAGTAGATAAAATCAAAAAAAGTATCCCTGATTTAATTCAAAAAATAAAATACACACAAAATAAATTAATCTGGATGAAAGCAGCACTTGGAATAATGACCACAGATACAAAGCCAAAACTTTCAATGTCCGAATGTAAAATTGGATCAACTAAAGTAAAAATTTATGGAATAGCAAAAGGTTCTGGTATGATTTTCCCAAATATGGCGACGACTCTTGGTTTCTTATTTACAGATGCAAAATTACCATCTTCAGTACTTAAACAAATTCTAAAAAAAAATATTGAAACTACTTTTAATGCTATATCGTGCGATGGAGATACCAGCACAAATGACATGGTAACAATTTTTTCAACAAATAAAGCAAACAATCCTATAATTAAAAAACCAAAAGACACAAAATTAAAAAAATTCAATGATTCTGTTCATGAAGTGCTATTAAATTTAGCCAAGAGTGTAACAGCAGATGGAGAGGGTGCTTCAAAATTTATTACAATAAATTGTAAAAATTGTAGAACTCTAAAAGAAGCAAAAAAAATTTCTTTTTCTATCGCAAATTCACTTTTGGTAAAAACTGCATTTGCTGGTGAAGATCCAAATTGGGGCAGAATTGCAATGGCTATTGGAAAAAGCAGTGCAAAAGTAAATATTAATAAACTATCAATTTTAATAGGACCATTTAAAGTTTTAATTAAAGGAAATTTATCTGAAAATTATGATGAAATAAAGGTAAGTGATTACATGAAAAATGACTCAATCAATCTTACAATTGACTTAGGATTAGGTGATAAAAAATTTACAGCCTATACTACGGATTTAACAAAAAAATACGTTGAAATTAATGCAGATTATAGAACCTAAGTTTATTGAATTTTATTATTATAGTTGCTAAATATTTATTATGATTAAATATTCTTTAAAGTGCCAAGATTGTTTAGTTGAGTTTGACAGTTGGTTTAGTTCATCAAAAGAATTTGAACGATTAAAAAAACTTAAATTTCTAAATTGTGAATCGTGTGGTTCACTGAAAGTTCAAAAATCATTGATGTCTCCAAATTTAGTAAAAACTAAAAAAAAGCCTGTTGATCAAAGCTCTGCAAAATTTAAAGAGGTAAAAAAGAAACTCAAAAATTATCAAAAATTTGTTAAACAAAATTTTGAATTTGTTGGTGACAATTTTGCTTACGAAGCAAGATCAATACATTATAACAATAAGAAAGGAAAAAAAGGTATTTACGGCAATGCTTCCTTGAAGGATGTTAAGGAGCTAAAGGAAGAAGGAATAGAAACAGAAATGATACTTTGGATTGACGATAAGGAAAATTAAATTTTCTTAAACTTTGAAATATAGTTGATTGATTTATCAGAAGAAATATTCCATTGATCAAATATTGGATTAAATTTCATGCCATCCATTTTTATTAAATTTAAAGAATTTTTCTTACAAATATTAATAAGACTATCTGGTTTTACAAATTTATCCCACTCGTGCGTTCCTATAGGCAGCCATCTTAGAATATATTCTGCTCCAATTATAGCAAATAAATATGATTTTAGAGTTTGATTTAATGTTGCAATAAACATTATGCCTGATTTTTTTAAAAATTTTGAACTTTGTCTTATAAAAATATTTACATCTTCTACATGTTCAACAATTTCCATATTTAAAATAATATCAAATTTTTGAATTGTTTTAAATTTTTCAGGCGAAGTATTAAAGTATTTAATATTAAGTTTACTCTTTCTTAAATGGTGCTTTGCAACTTTGATATTTTTCTTTGATGCATCAATACCAACAACTTTTCCACCAAGTCTTGCCATTGGCTCAGATAATAATCCTCCACCACAACCAATGTCTAGAATATTTAAACCTTTGAAAGGTTTGACTTTATCTCTTATTTTAAAATCCCTTACTATATTTTCCTTAATATACTTAATTCTAATTGGGTTAAATTTATGTAGTGGCTTAAATTTTCCGTTTGGATTCCACCATTCTTCTGCAATTTTAGAAAATTTTTCTATTTCTTTTTTATTTATTGTGTTACTTTTCATTGGTTATTGACATTACAATCAAGATGTATTTTATCAATATATTTTAACTTATAAAAAAAAAATTATTCAATGAAAATTGTAGTTTTGAAATTTGGAGGTACTTCGGTAGGCACTATTGATAGAATCAAAAAAGTTGCTGATATCATCACAAAATATGTAAAAAAAAAATATAAAGTTATTGTTCTGTCATCAGCAATGAGCGGCGTAACCAATGATTTAGTAAATAAATCAAAAAAAATAAGTAAAAATTTTTCTGATTCAGAATATGATGTCCTAGTTTCTGCGGGCGAACAAATGTCCTGTTCACTAATTGCAGGAAAATTAATCGATAAAGGCTATAAATCAAGATCTTGGATGGCCTGGCAGATTCCAATAAAAACCGAAGGTAAACATAAATTTTCTAGAATAAATGAAATCTATAAAAAAGGAATTTTGAAATACTTAAATTCTGGAGGAATTCCAGTTGTTGCTGGATTTCAAGGTATTAATTATCAAAATAGAATTACAACAATTGGCAGGGGTGGAACAGATGCAAGCGCCATAATGTTTGCAAAATTTTTTAATGCAGAAAAGTGTATTATTTATACAGATGTAGAAGGTGTTTTTACAACCGATCCAAATAAACTTAAATTTGCAAAAAAAATTAAAGTAATTTCTTATGAAGAAATGTTAGAAATGGCGTCTCTAGGCGCCAAAGTTATGCAACCTCACTCAATTCAAGATGCTAGACTAAATAGAATAGATATTGAGGTTAAATCATCATTTATAAATAAATCTGGAACTTTAATTACCAAAAGAAAAAATATAATTAATAATAAAATCATTACAGGCATAACTTCAACTCAAAATGATGCAAAAGTTACTCTTGTGGGCGTGAAAGATAAACCAGGAATTGCTGCCTCTATATTTAAACCACTTTCAGAGAATTCAATAAATGTTGATATGGTTGTTCAAAATATTTCAGCAAACGGAAAAGAGACTGACTTAACGTTTACGATCAAGGCAGATGACTTAAATAAAACTAGAAAAATTATTAATGAAAATAAAAAAATAAATTTTAAAAGTTTATTGTTTGATAAAAATGTATCTAAAGTTTCAATTATTGGCGTAGGCATGATAACAACACCAGGGGTGACTTATCGAATGTTCCAAGCTCTAGCAAAACAAAAAATTAACATTCTGGTTATATCAACATCTGAAATTAAAATTTCAGTTTTAATTAATAAAAAAAATATTAAAAAAGCTATTGTGGCCCTGCATAAAGAATTCAATCTGGAAAAATAACAATAAAATGAGCATTAGGCCATTTAGAGATATCAATAGAAAGAAAACAAAAGAAATAAGTGTTGGAGATGTAAAAATTGGTGGAAAAAATCCAATTTCAGTACAATCAATGACTAACACTCTTACTAAGGATGTTAAAAAAACTATTAATCAAATAAATCAAATTTCAGAAGTAGGTGCAGATATAGTGAGAGTTTCATGTCCAGATAAAGATTCAACTAGTGCCTTAAAAGAAATAGTTAAACATGTACCTGTGCCGATAGTTGCCGATATTCATTTTCATTACAAAAGAGCAATTGAGGCTGCAGAAAATGGAGCAAAATGCTTAAGAATAAATCCTGGAAACATTGGAGATGCAAAAAAAATTAAAGAAGTAATTAATGCTGCAAAAAATAATAATTGTTCAATAAGAATTGGTGTAAACGCCGGATCTCTTGAAAGAAATATATTAGATAAATATAAGGAACCTTGTCCTGAGGCACTTGTTGAAAGTGCCTTAAGAAATATTAGTATTGTTGAAAATGAAGATTTTTTTAATTTCAAGGTAAGCGTTAAATCTTCTGATGTTTTTTTATCAATTGCAGCATATCGACAATTGTCGAATAAAACTGATTATCCTTTACATCTTGGTATTACTGAAGCAGGCAGTTTTTTGCCAGGAAGTATTAAGTCATCCATTGGCTTTGGTACATTGCTGCTAGATGGAATTGGAGACACAATTAGAGTTTCTTTATCCGATAATCCTGTTGAGGAAGTAAAGGTTGGTAACGAAATTTTGAAATCATTAAATCTTCGAAAACGTGGAGTAAAAATAATATCTTGCCCATCTTGTGCAAGGCAAGCATTCCAAGTTATTGATACGGTTAAAAAATTAGAGGAAAAACTATCACACATTAAAACACCAATCACATTATCAATAATTGGCTGTGTAGTTAATGGACCTGGAGAAGCTTCTCAAACTGATATCGGTATAACAGGCGGTGGAAAAGGTAACAATATGCTTTATTTAAATGGTATTGAGACTAAAAAAATAACCACTAATAATATTATTTCTAAAATTATAGATTTAGTTGAAAAAAAATCTAAAGAAATTGAAAAAAATACATAATGCTACCTGTTTCAAAAGTACAGAATTTGATTTCAAAACATTCTCAATTAGAAAAAGAACTTTCCTCAGTAGATATTGATAAAAAAAAATTTGCTGAAAAATCTAAAGAATATTCATTTTTAAACGAAATAATAAAAGAAGTTAAAGCTTATAAAGATTTTGAAAAAAATAAAAAAGATTTAGATAAAATAATTAATGATATTAATTCTGACAAAGATATTAAAGAATTGGCTTTGTCTGAGCTAGAGGAATTAAAAAAAAATAATGAGTTAAATGAAAAAAAAATCAAATTGTTTTTACTACCTAAAGATGAAGCGGATACTAAAAATGCAATAATTGAAATCAGAGCCGGAACAGGTGGACTAGAAGCAAGTTTATTTGCTTCAGATCTTTATAAAATGTATGAAAAAGTAAGTCACAAAAAAAAATGGTTAATGGAAGTTATATCTATCTCGAAAAGTGATGCCGGTGGTTTAAAAGAAGTTATAGCAATAATTAAAGGAAAAAATATTTATTCTTCTCTAAAGTATGAAAGTGGAGTTCATAGAGTTCAAAGAGTTCCCGACACAGAGACTCAAGGCAGAGTTCATACATCAGCAGCAACTGTTGCGGTATTACCTGAAGCTGAAGAGGTAGATGTAATACTAGAAGATAAAGATTTAAGGATTGATGTTTTCAGAAGTAGTGGTCCTGGCGGACAAAGTGTAAACACAACAGACTCTGCAGTAAGAATAACTCATATACCAACAGGAATAGTAGTTAGTCAGCAAGATGAAAAATCTCAAATTAGAAATAAAGAAAAAGGACTTAAAATATTAAGATCTAGAATTTATGAATTAGAGAGACAAAAAAGAGATGAAGAAAGATCCAAAGATAGAAAAAGTAAAATTGGTACCGGCGATAGGTCGGAAAGGATAAGGACATACAATTTTCCACAAGGAAGAGTAACAGACCATAGAATAAATTTGACTTTACACAAATTAGAAAAATTTATGGAAGGTGAAATATTTGATGAAATGATTGAAAATTTAAGCATACAAGCACAGCAAGACAAACTTGGCAATCTATAATAAATGAATTACCAAAAAATATTAAATAATGGAATTAATTCCTTAAAAATAAGCAATATAATAAATCCCGAACTTGACAGTGAGCTGCTATTATCAAAAGCCTTAAACAAAAAAAGAGAGAAAATATTGACCAATTTAAAAAAAGAAATAAATAAAAAGCAACTTGATAAATTTAATTTATATTTATCTAGAAGAAAAAAAAAAGAACCAATTGCTTATATTTTAGGTTTTAAATATTTTTGGAAATATAAATTTATTATTAACAAATCAGTATTGGTACCCAGACCAGAGACAGAACAAATTGTTGAAGAAACATTAAATTATTTATCAAACAATGAATCTAAAAAGATTTTGGATATAGGAACTGGATCAGGGTGCATTATTGTTTCTGTACTAAAAGAAAGGAGCAAATGTAAAGCAATTGCCATAGATATATCCTCAAAAGCCTTAAAAGTTGCTAAAACTAATGCAAAAATACATCACTTGGAAAATAAAATAAAATTTATAAACATCGATATTGACAAATTTAATTATAATAAATATGATTTAATATTATCTAATCCTCCTTATATAAGTAATATAGATTTAATCAGGTTAGATGATGACGTTAGAATTTATGAACCAAGAGAGTCACTTAGTGGCGGCCTTGATGGATACGAAAAAATAACAAAAGTAGTTGAGAAAAGTTCAAAATTATTAAAAAATAATGGAAAGTTAATCGTAGAAATTGGCGATACTCAAAAGAATAACGTATTAAAATTGTTAAAAAATAATGGATTTTATATAAACAAAACTGGCAAAGACCTATCAGGTAGAGACAGATGTATAGTGAGCACAAAAATAAATAATAAATGAACAACTTCAGAAATAATTACAAAAGAAACAGGTTTAAATTTGGTGGAGATAGAAATTTTAGAAAAAGAAACAGTAATGGACATAAAATCAATGGAGAATTTAATAGTAGCCCAGAATTTATGAGAAAGAATCCTGGAAAAAATAATCAAAATGCAGCAAAATTAATTGAAAAATATAATGATCTTGCAAGGGAAGCATTATCCAATGGAGATAAAATTTTGTCGGAAAATTACTTACAACATGCTGATCATTTTTCAAGAATTATTATTTCACAAGAAAGTTTAAAAGTACAAAATTTGAATATTACTCAATCGAAAAATGAAGACAATAAAGATAAAACAAAAGAAGAGATTTTTAAAGAAGAAGGTCCTAATCAATTAAATATTACAGATTGATTTATCTTAGAAATTAGTTCAGATTTTAGCACATCAATTTTAATTTTATTCACCTCAAACAAATTTCTAACTTTCCCTTTTAATATTCTACCAGAAGGTAATTTTAATTTTTGAGAATTGATTTTACGACCATTTTCTATTACTTCATAATGTAAATGAGGACCAGTGGACATACCAGTAGATCCCACATATCCAATTATCTGTCCTTGTTTGACTCTAATACCCCTTTTTATACCTCTGCCAAACTTTGACAAATGTGCATAAACTGTTTGATAGACTGAGTTATGTTTTATTTTTATACAATTACCACCACCACCACACCATTTAGCCCTAGATATTATGCCATCTCCTGATGCCATAATTGGAGTGCCTTTGGGAGAGGCAAAATCTGTTCCAGTATGCAATTTATTATAACCCAATATTGGATGTTTTCTTTTTCCAAATGATGAAGATAATCTTGCTCCATTAATTGGAGTTTTCATTAAAGTCTTCCTCACACTTTTTCCGTTTTCATCAAAATAGTCGATTTTATTTTTCTCGTATTCAAATTTATAAAGTTGTAGATCGATATTTTGAAGATTTAAATTTGCGTAAATAATATCTCCAGCATCAATAATGTTACCTTTTTCATTTTTAAATTCTTCATAAATTATTTGGAAAGAGTCATTT
>Ga0208639_1001095_pt1 | contig 18288 bp, 12 predicted proteins | sample ETNtaG_33_FD_185772 | JGI IMG/M metagenome (GOLD analysis project Ga0208639, IMG submission 185772) | Marine microbial and viral communities from oxygen minimum zone, Eastern Pacific Ocean - ETNP201310SV76 (SPAdes) (version 2) | ecosystem: Environmental > Aquatic > Marine > Oceanic ...
TTTTATAGCGGTTAAATTAAACGATTATTTTAATATTATTCATTTAGAATATGATAAAATCAGTATAATTTTTATACTATTTATCAGGACTATCCAAGGAAACACAATTAATTATTTTCTTTCATAATATGGCAAAACATCCTCTAATAGACTTGATAAATGACAAGTCAATATTTACCTCTCTAGCTGACCAATACGGTACGCCATTATATATTTATTCTAAAAATCGTCTGATACACAATATTAAAAGACTCGATAATGTACTTTGTAATAACTTTGACAAATACCATATATGTTATACCATTAAAGCAAATAGCAATCCCCATTTAATTAAAGTTCTCAAAAATGCTGTTCCGTCAATTGGTGCAGATTGTGCTAGCCCTGGTGAAATATATGTGGCAAAAAAAAGTGGAATAAAAGGCAATCAATGTATCTATACAGGGAATTATGAATCACCTGACGATCTAAAATTTGCACTTGAAAATGGAGTCCATATCAATTTGGATGATATTACATCATTTAATCGCATGAAGAAAATTGGTCTCCCAGAAGATATTGCATTTCGACTAAATCCGGGTTTTGGGAAAGGGGCTTTTTCTCAAATCGTGACGGGAGGTAAAGATTCTAAATTTGGTGTTCCCCACTATGATGTTGTGAAAGCATACCGACTCGCCAAGGAATCAGGCATTTCAAAATTTGGGATTCAATCTATGACTGGATCAGGAGTATTAGATCCTGACTATTACCCAAAACTCATCAAAGAAATTTTAAAAGCAGTTAGATTGCTTAAAAAAGAATTAGATATCCATATGGATTATATTAGCCTGGGAGGTGGATACGGAATTCCTTACCATGATGATGAAGTGCCTTTAGACTTCAATAAAGTTTTCCAAAATGTGGCAAATAATTATCATGCTTACTTCGATAAACATAACGAACAAAAACCTGCTCTGTGGATCGAACCTGGAAAATCAGTCGTGGGTGATACAGGAATTTTGCTCACACAAGTGACAGGGAAAAAAGACAGTTATAAATCTTATATTGGCGTGGATGCAGGCATGGAGACATTAATGCGCCCTGCCCTTTATGGGGCTTATCATCGGATTTATAAAGTGGGAGACCCATATGCACCAAAAAACCATAAAGTGGATATTACAGGGCGTATTTGTGAAAATACGGATCGGATTGCAGTAGATCGCGAATTCCCTGATGTAAATGAAGGTGATTTAATTGCAGTCATGGATACAGGTGCGTATTCCTATACAATGTCCCATCAATTTTGCACACGACCTCGTGCTGCCGAAGTTCTTTTAGATGGAAACAATTCAACCTTGATCCGAAAACGTGAAACAATTGAAGATATTTTTTCAGGCTGTGATATTTAGAGTTTATATAATAATAGTACTGGTTGGTTGGTTATTTGGTCAAACTGTTCCGAGTATCCACCAAACCCAGTTGGAATACTATAACCAAAATTATATTCTCCCTGAATTACATAATATAGATCCCATCAGACCAAAAGTTGTACGAGATCGGATACCATCTAGAGATGTGTTTGGCTATCACCCTTATTGGATGGGGACTTCCTGGCAGAATTATAATTTTGATCTCATTTCTACTTTGGCCTATTTCAGCGCTGAAGCAAACACGAATGGCAGTTTGGAGAATCTTCACGGATGGCCTATTACCGGTCTAATCAACGAGGCGCATGATCACGGTACAAATGTTGTTTTATGTGTCACACTATTTAGTAGCAGTGGAATTGAAACTTTACTCAGCAATGCCACCTATCGTCAAAACCTGATCGATAATCTATTGGCACAGGTACAAGCGGGAAATGCTGATGGTGTTAATGTTGATTTTGAATCTTTTCCTGCCTCTCAAAAAGAGAATATGGTTACATTTATTACAGATCTTACTGAAACATTTCATTCTGAGATTCCAGGTTCACAAGTGACCTTGGCCATGCCAGCCGTAGATTGGAATGATGCCTGGGATTATAATGCATTGGCAACAATCAGTGATGGTCTCTTCATCATGGGATACGCTTATCATTGGAGTGGAAGTTCTACAGCAGGACCTGTTTCTCCCTTGACCGGTCCCGGTTACACACTCACCTGGACAGTGCTGGATTATTTGGAAAAAACCAATTTTCAAGCAGACAAATTGATCTTGGGTATACCTTACTATGGCTACGAATGGCCAACTACATCTAACGCACCAGGTTCAGCAACTACTGGAACTGGAGTTTCAAAAACATACTCTGAAATGGAACCACTTGCCCTTTCCTTTGGAAAACAATGGCATGAATCTTCCCAAACACCCTGGTATTATTATCAAGATCCAAATTGGAATCAAGGATGGTATGATGATAGCCTCTCTCTTGCATTAAAATATGATTTTGCACTTTATCATGATCTGAAAGGTGTCGGCATATGGGCATTGGGTTATGACGGTACCAACCCGGATCTGTGGGAACTTCTTTATGCCAAATTTAGTGGAGGACTGCCTCCCACTTCTCCAACTGACCTATCTATTAAAAATATTGGAGGAGGTGAAATTCAACTCGATTTTAGTGGTGCAAGCGGGGCCGATGAATTCATTGTTATAAGAGATTATCTTGAAATTGAATTAGATAGTGATACTATTGGTATTTTTTCCGAAAACCCAATATTAATTAGTGATTTAAACGAAGAAGAAACATATTTCATTAAAGTCGTTGCAACAAATATTTTTGGGAATAGTGATCCAACAGAAATGCTGGGTGTGGTGCCAAGCAACGAAGATGTTTATTGCTTAATCGTGAATGGGTTCGATAGAATGGCAGGGACAAATAATACGTTTGATTTTATTCGCCAACATGGTAGTGCACTACATATAGCAGGATATTCATTTGATTCAGCGTCCAATGAAGCAGTGATAAATGGAAATATTTTGTTAACCGATTATGATTATGTTGATTGGATTCTTGGCGAGGAGGGAACATCCACCAGTGCTTTTACGGGTACAGAGCAAACCCTAGTGAAATCTTTTTTAGAAAGTGGAAGATTTTTATTCGTCTCCGGATCAGAAATTGGTTATGACCTTTCCGGGCAAGGCAGTACATCGGATCATCAATTTTATACTAATTATTTAAAAGCAGATTATATCTCCGATGCAGCTGGTAGTAATGTTTATAGTGGATATGGGGTTAATAATAGCACCTTGGACGACATCGCAGGGATTACCTTTGATGATGGTTCCCAAGGTACTTACGATGTTGATTGGCCCGATGGAATTTTTCCGGTAGGAGACGCTTCGATTTGTGCAAAATATGACGGAGTAAATTATTCAACACAAGGTGGTATGGGAGTTGAATATGTGGGCACATTTGGATCAGGTAATGTGGATGGTGGGTTGGTTTATCTTGCAGTTGGATTCGAAACAATTTACCCCGAATCTAAACGAAATGAGCTTATGATAGAGATTATGAATTTGTATCAATCACAACTGGTAATTGAAAATAATTTACCAACCCTAATGCCATCTTCCCTTGTAATCAATAAATTGTATCCCAATCCAACTAATACTTCCTTTACACTTAAATTTTCATCAATAATAAACGAAACAATAATAATAACCATTACAGATATTTTGGGTAGAGTTGTGAAACAATCAACCCTGACTTCAATCCAAAATAAATCCAGTTTTACCTGGGACGGGTTAGATCAAAAAGGTCAACCAAGTCCGACAGGCTTATATCTTGTTTCTATCAGTAATGGAAAAACAGTTCAATCCAGGAAAGTGACTTTATTAAAATGATTCACCGGATTTCCTTTCTCCTTTTACTCCATATCCTTTTAGCCCAAACGGAACATCCATCAATTCATCAAGAACAGTTGGAAAAATATAAGGCAAAACTAAATCCAACTGTTGAAAAAATTCATGTTTTGACAGGCTTGGATGTACTGTTGGAAAAAAAGAAAAATGTCATTCAGGGAAAATCTATTGCGCTGGTTACCAATCATAGCGGAATAGATCGATTTGGTATTCCTAACTACAAGCGACTCATGACCATGGACGATGTGGATTTGAAAGTGATATTTTCTCCGGAACATGGGCTTTTTGGGGAGGCAGATGCTGGAGAGAAAGTCACCTATTCAAAGAGTAATCTGAACTTACCTGAAGTCATAAGTCTCTACGGAAAAACCCGGAAACCTTCAATTGAGATGCTTGAAGGGATCGATTTAATTCTTTATGACATCCAAGATATTGGTGCTCGGTTTTATACCTATATTACCACGTTAGGATTAGTCATGGAATCTGCTGGGGAACTAGGAATCTCAGTGATCGTTTTGGATCGTCCTAATCCAATTCGAGGCGATATTATTGAAGGACCTATCTTGAAACTGGATTATCAAACTTTTGTGGGTTATTATCCAATCCCAATTCGTTATGGTGGGACCGTGGGTGATTTGGGCAATAAAATAATCCAAGAAAAGTGGATCTCTCCCCTTCCAGAATTAGAAATAATCGATATGGAGGGGTGGAAAAATAATCTTTGGTTTGACGAAACTGATTTACCTTGGGTAAAACCGTCACCTAATATTCCGGACTTAGAAACAGCCATTATTTACCCTGGTATGTGTATCATTGAAGGAACAAATTTGAGTGAAGGTCGTGGAACCCAAAATCCATTTAAACTAATTGGTGCACCATGGGTAGATGGAAAACTTTTATCTCAAAGACTCAATAAATATCAATTACCAGGAGTTGTATTTAAGCCCGTCTTATTTACGCCTATTTCCATTCCGGGAATGTCCACTTACCCAAAATTTCAAGATGAAAAATGTGCCGGTATAGAAATTGTTATTATAGATCGAAATAATTATAACAGTGTAAATACTGGTATAGTTACTTTATTTACTCTTTACTCCATGTATTCCGAAAATATTACATTTAAAGAAAAACACTTAAACCGACTGTGGGGTAATGACCAACTATTAAAGGAAATAAAGAAAGGTACTTCGCCCTTGGATTTTATTCAATCCTACTAAGAAAAAAACACTATTTTATTAAAACTAGTTTCACAGTTTCTAAACCAGATTCATTTTCCGGGTGGGCAAAGTATAAACCATTACCTAATTTTTGGCCAAGATCATTTTTCCCATCCCAACTTAAATGCTTAATTCCAGGCATCAAGTCGGTGCCATATAAAGTTTTTACCTTTCTCCCAAGAAGATCAAAAATATCTATATATAAGTCAGTACCGTTAGTTAATTCGATGCTAAATGTAACTTGGGTAGAAAACGGGTTTGGAAAGGCCGGTTGAAAAAATGAAATTGGTGGAATCTCCATAGACTCCATATATTCAACAATATCTATTCGAATATTTGGCAATTCATACCAAACATTATCACCAGGACATGCAGTATTACCAAAATAATCCCTATGACCAAGAAGTGATGCTGGATTTTGCTGGTAAGCATCTGAAATCCAACCAAATAATTGCAAAATAGATTCTCGACTTTCAGATGTCATTGTCTGAAAACAATTTTCTTCAGGTGGATGGTAACATCCCAATAGGCAGACACCTATATTCCCTGTATTTGCACCACCTACGTGTGACCCAACAACTGTCTCAGGTCGGCCCTGATAAATATTACCGCCACGATCTACAAGAAAATGGTATGCTATATCATTCCATCCTCGTCCATTCTGATGAAAATCCTGAATCCACCTAACTTGACTTTTACCTTCAGCTAAATTTTCTGCACTACAACAGGCTGCATGATGAAGTGTCAACTTATCAATATAGGGATGGTTACTATAGGAATATTTTGGAGGTTCTGCTCCCCATTCTTCTCTTGTAACAATGATGGGTTTTGGAACATCACCATCCATCATATTCATCGGGCGTGAAGTAGCCTGAATTATCTCTAAATCAGGAATAAATCCAATTACTGATTTAATTTGTAATAATTCATTATCAATTATAGTATAGGAAAATTGACTAAATTTTTCCTTTGATTCATTGGTAAATGTTGCAAAGGTTGTACCCGAGTTTTCACCTTGGAATAAATTGCCCAAATAAGATATAGATTGACCTCTTTCATTAAGTATAGAAAATGTTACACTAATGACAGATTCACTTTCAATCTCAAGCGCACCACCTTCTAATAAATAATCAATTTGAGAAGATTTTCCTTCATGTATGAAGAAAGATAAACTGTCATGGACTTGAAGAGAAGGATATTTATCAATTAATGGCCCCAAATCCCCAACTTGGGAAAATATAAGATTAAATAATAATAAAAATTGAAATGAGAAATTTCGTTTCAATTCAATAATAAATATTTATAGATTAAAAATTAAACCCTATTGACAGCCGCTCTACAGAACCTAAAGGCCCAAAATCTGAAATTGAATAATCCAATTTCAAAATGGTCGCCGTTCTCCAAATACGATAATCCAATCCTACACCAAATGTCGGACCTTCAATTGACTCTTCTTTAAATAAAGAAGGAATTCCTGTACGTACGGAAACAAGATTATTAAAAACTGCTTCCATGCCCATATTTACATACTCAGAATTATCATTGGGGTGTAGCGCATCAAAGCCGTAAGTAAGTTTTAAACTATTAGAATTAATGAATTCGCCAGAAATACCAACGCGTAAAAATAATGGTATTGGAAAAGATTCTGTTTCAAGATTTGCATTTATAAACTCAACATTTCCTTCATTCCCTGGATCCGGATCCACACTGATCTTTTGATCTCTCCCTTCCAATTTCATTTTACCACCATAATTACTTATGGATGCACCAAGCCTTACTCCTTTAAATGGTGTTGTAAATAATGCTCCAATATCTCCAGCAAAAGTACTCGCCGTTGCATGCCAAATATTCTGTTGGATATATTTAATGGTGCCACCTAGGGAAAATTTATCCGTCAAAGAACGGGCATAGCTTAGATTAACCGCTAAATCATTTGTAGAAAATTTTTCACCGGTTCCTTCAGGTTTTACAACAGTTCTTACGAGATCTTCCGGTGAAGAAAGGCTGATGACTCCAAATCCTAATACACCTGCCCCTTGAAGAGAAATTCCTGTAAAAATATGTTGATGTTTCATAGTAGCAAGCCAATCATGGTTTCCAAACTGAATACCAATACCTTGGATGCTTGCTAATCCAGCTGGATTCCAAAACATACTACTCAAATTAGATGTCAAACCAACACCTGCATTTCCCATTCCTGTACTGCGCGCATCCACTCCTATTTTTAGAAACTGAGCCACTGTAGTACCCGATTTAGTAATAATTTGATTGTTTCCATACTGCCCAAAGAGGATAGATGATATGAATGTTATGTGTAATAATCTTTGTATCATTTTATAACTGCAAACCTTCCAATTTTCTCACCCACGCCTGGTGCATTAACATGATAAATATATACACCAAAAGCTAATGGAAAATTATCTTTTGTGGTCAAATCCCAATGTTCCTGCCCATTATTCATTTCAGTATCGTGATTCAATGTTTGGACATGATCACCTGAAACTGTATAAATAGAAATGGTACATTGCATAGGTAAATGATTAAAGTAAATTTTTCGAGAGCCTCTGTCTTGATGGTTCTGTAAATCCAATTGTTCTAACACATTCGTTACAACATAGGGGTTTGGCACAACAGAAATATTTTTCAATTCATTTTGTGCTGTATTACTGTTATAATCACTTGCAATCGTTGAGAAAGTCATAGTATCACTCGCAGCAAATGGTCGATGAGTTCCTATGAAAAATACATCCCCATTTACAGGAGGTATTGTATCACCAAATTCAGGTTGAAAAAAAGTGAATTCCCACTTAGGTCTGAGAGGATCACCTTCCATTATAATTGCACGATCCCCGGGTGTCCAAAGGCTATCTGAATCACCTTCTTCAATTATGGTTACTTCTTCTTGAGCCAACTCCCGCCCAATAGTGACATCCCAAACTTGAAAATTCATCCTTGAGTACCCAAAAGATGAATGCAACGCGCTACTACTGGTATCAGCAATTTCATCAAAAAACCTAATCTCATAATCTCCAGGATACATGAATTGGTCTGCATCATTAAATGGTATGACATCACCAATCCAATTTGATCTAGATGAAGAAGACCAACCTGTACTTGATTGATCCAGAGCCAATACTACATCCTGAACTGTAATATTTATCCCATCAAAAATTGGATTTAATTGTTCAGACTGTACATGCTCACTATCTATGAATGGGGAATAGGTATATGTTATAGTATAAACTTGACCATTTAACATTTCCCCTGAAGGTATACCCCTAATTTTCCCCAAATCATTTAATATTTCATAATCATTACCCTGAATATATTCATTCCCATTTTCATCAATAACGAGAACAGATTCACCAACAATATTCTCCTTTAACAAACCAACAAATTGATCTAATCTAATTGTGATTTGTTCTTCAATGGGTGTTAAATCTCTCAGGCTATAGCGCGTAGGTGATTCTTTGAAGGTTAGCTGAAACATGTTGTCATTTTCTACTTCATCTGGACCAACAATTTCTAAATGAATGGTAGCTGTGGATACACCTGAAGGATGCTCAATAAATCCATTGATGCTGCCGGGCACATATCCTGTAGATGGTGATCTCGGGACAACCCTCCTAGTATTTACATCAAGAATTAGCTCATTTGTTTCAGGGTTAACTGTAATAGTTTTGGAACATTCTGTAGGCGGAATCTGCAAATCCACATCACCATGATCATAAGAAACAACAGTATAGTAATAAGTTTGACCATTAATCACATTATTAGAATCTATAAATGAATGAACCAGCCCAGTATTCTCACCTAAATTATAGTGAGTCCCCCTACCGGAATAAACTACAGAACTGAGGCCATAGTATTCATTCTCAAGATCAAATCTTGCAGGTGCTCCATTAACCATTTTTAATGGTTCAAAAAGAAATTTAGTACCAAAATCATCTGTAATTGTTTGTTGATCCAAAAATTGTGGATCCGTACTTCGATAGATTACATAGCCTTCAAAATCATATTCGTTTGATATAGGGTCAATAGACTCTTCCGCTTTGTTATCCCAAAATAAAGTGACCTGTTCATCCCCAGGAACAGCAGTGATAATAGGTTTTTCAGGCGGTTTAGCGAATTGATAATTCCTTTCATAAATATCCTGCGCTGTAATAGCATTCAAAGTAAGATCATCATGGTCTTCTCCAACGAGTAATGCAATAGAGAACCTTCTTGTTTCACCTGCCGGGAGGTCAATGGGACCAGAACTATAAATAAATACATAATCTCCAGCCTGGGTGGCATTTGCAGAATCAAAAACACCTGGTTGCAAAAAATCATTAAAAACACGATCATCAGCTGCAATTGTTGTTCCCGAAAATGATGGGGACGAAAAACCGGTTAGCCCAACCATATCTGCTTCATCTAAATCTGTCCATTCATAATTAGGTTCACCTGGTGCACGAATATCATATTCTTTATCACAATCAATTGGAGCTGTCGGTACTCCATCACCCTCACCACAGTCACCCGTGTTTGGAACACCATCTATACCAATATCGTCATTTTCAATATCCCAGTCATTATCATCATCTTCATTATTATTTCGACTTTCATCTATCATTCCATCATTATCATTATCTAATCCATCATAAGGATTCCCAGGACTTTCTAAAAACTTATACCCAAAAAAACCAGGGTTTCTGGCACTTCCACTCGCACTACCATCTTCATCCCAACAATAAACCATATTTAATTCATGATCAAAATAGGATAAATCATCACTCCAATCACTCGGGCCTCCAATATGAGGGTCACCCCACATGCCAAAGATCACTTCATGAAGATCTTTTTCACTTTTATTAGTCACTTTATAGATTAGAAAAATGATATCTTCTGCTAATGGATTTGCCCATTGGTAATATCGATATTCAATCTGTAAGCCCAAACCCTTTCGCGAAGAATCATTTGGAAAAGGATAATACTCAAATTCTTTGTTCCTGCGATCATCACATACAAAAAATGCTTCTTCATCTGCATTGGATGAACCTTGTTTTAAATCTCCTGGCCAAACATAATCTTTTAAATTGGGATTATACCAATCATCTGCCCAACTATCAGGTTTTCCATCTAAATCACGATCTATATCGCTTGATGTTGGAATCTTTTCAGAATTTGGATCCGCAAAATAAACACCTTCATCACTGTGAGCCAAAGGCTCCCAAGTCCAAAACTCTGACCCATCCGGAGATCGTTCAGGGTCTGTTACTAAACCATCACTAATTACTCTGGCAAACCAAGTTGTGTCACCATTCTCTACTTTTGGATAAGCATCCGGGTGACTATTGGGTGTAACCGAAACTTCAGCACAAATAAACGGGCCAAACTCATATCCATATCCCAAACCTTCCCAAATAATATCTGTGATTCTATTACCAGGCCTAGATATAGAACCATAATTCCAAATCTCAGATGTAATCTTATTCCCTGTGATAATTGCATATTGGCGACGTAGAATCTGTTCATCATCATCTAAAATGCGGGCGCGATTTCTTTCTGTCCATCGATAATACCGTTCAAACTTAGACTGACTCCATTCTTTCTTAGGGCCATCTTTGAAGTCTTTATCTAATAAAAATGGGAATGCTGCTTTGGTTAGGTTACCAAAGATCAGAACCAGTCCGATCAAAAAACTTAAATGTAGTTTTTTTGGACTCATAAGTTAATGCTCCAACCTATAGTCACTAATCTTGGTGCGCTGTAATAATCCGGTCGATTATGATATTCATCCCAAGTATGTACACCCGGTTCTCCATAATGACTTTTGAATGCTTCTGTTTCTTGAAGTGAACGATTTACATAGGTATAACCAGATCGACCTGTATCGGTATAAACATATTTTTCATTTCGAGTATCAAAAACATTATAAACTTTTATGAATAGTTCAAATTCCAGTTTGGCCAGGGGAATTACTTTATAATATCTCATATCCAGTGACTTTTGAACTGGTTTCCGTGAACTGTTTGGATAAGGGACATAATTTGCATTTGGAATATTTGGAGTATAAGGCCAACCAGTGCTCAATTTTCCGATAAAACTAATTCCCCATCCTTTTGGGCCTGGTTCAGTAATTGTGATGGTAGAATTAAATACATGACTTTGATCCCATGATAAAGAAACAATTTTCTTTTCCTCCTCTTCACCTGTCAATGCGTTGAAAAAGAAAGACCCACTATTTGTACTGTTTCCTTCAGTAGTTTGGTAAGAATAATCAAGAAAAGCAGACAATCTTGATATAGGATCCCATCTTTTTGTTAAGCTGATGGTAATCCCCTTCACCATGGCATAATCTTTATTTAAATAAATTGCATAGTCGGATGGACCATATATAGGGGAATTATAATGGATAGATTGTAGTGCTAAAAGATTTCGAATATCCTTATAAAAAATACTGCTATTGATAGCCAGATACTGACTTAATTGCTGCTGTAATCCAAATTCATACATTACAGTTTTTTCGGGTTTTAAATTACCATACCCAATACTTGGTGAAAGTCCTGCACCAAAAATACTAGTGAGAAATAATTTCCTAAGTGTGGGCATTTGATAAAAATGACCATAGGAGAAATGCAATATTCCTTCATCCGTAATCGGAAATGCCACACCAATTCTGGGTGACCACATTGTTTTATTCTTGCTTTCTGATTCATCTCCTTCAGGGTCAATCAGATCATTGATATGTTTGGTATTTGGTTCGAATGCATCATAGCGAATTCCCGCATTCATGATAAAACTTTCATATTCCAGTTTATCCTGTAAATAGGCAGAATAAAATGTTGCATACTCTGTATAGTAATTATGGGAAGGCGATCCGTTTTCAGTGGTGATGGTTGGTATCTTATAAGTGTTACCATCAAATAAAACTGAAAAATTTCTTTCATTCAAATTATCATTTCTATATTGAATGCCAGCTTTGACCTCATGGCGGGTAGTAATCTGCGATGTAATATCAAATTTGCCACCATAGGATTCAGAATCCCGATAGGAATGCCCTCGATTAGATCCTCCAAATGAGAATGTGGCTGAACTGGGGCTTCCTCTTATGTTAATTGTTGAAGCATAATTTGAGTTTGGGAGAATATAAACATTACTATCAACTACGGTTACTTCCTGATTCCCAATTGTATAAACACCGGGGGATTTAATGATTAATGCCAAATCTTCATCATTTCCAAATTCTACACCATTTGTAAATGGAGTCGCACTTTTTAAACTAATAGGCGAGAACTGAAATGACTTATAGTCAGTTTTGTTTATAAAAACATGCCCTTCATAAAAAGTTTTTCGTCCAATAGCATGGTTGATTTTGAGAGATAGATTATTATTATTGGATTGAGATGTTGACCGGCCGTCCGGATTATATTTATAAAAATGAGAATAGGATTGAGAAACACCCTGACTCCCTAGATATTGTGTAGATAATTTGAGTCGTGGTGTTAACTTGTAAGTGAACTTCACTAACTGGTTGAACGATTCACTGGGATTCATTGCAACTAGGCTACTATCCCCCCCCATTTGGATATACCAATTCTCTGTCTCAAAGTTGGCATAGTCCTGTACATCATGCTCACGAACACCGTAGAGATATCCATCCTGTCCTGAATACCTCAAACTTGTATTGAACGTTAATTTATCTTTTGTCAAAGGTATCGGTCCGCTTAGATATCCTTCCCATGTTTGACGATTCAATAATTCAAAATCATCAATATTGGTATAAAGATCTGTGTCATTAGAATAACGATCACCGGTGTACATGGAAATATTGCCACTATAATTTTGTCCACCTTCCTTGATCTGGATGTTAACAATGCCACTCATGGCATTCCCATATTCTGCATTAAAAGCACCACTTACCACTTTTAATTCCTGTAATGCTTTGTTGGATACATTTATAGAAAGACCATTGGTGAAAAAGGGATTTGCAACAGAAATACCATCAATATAATATCCAATTTCATTGCTCCTTCCGCCACGTATGTGCAATTCACCGCCAGCACCCTGATTAACACCAGCCTGAGCAGTGAGAACGCCTAGAAAGGATTCCACCGGCATGGCACTAATTTCTTCGGCAGTTGTGATCTTTTGAGATGATGTTAGGTCCTTGTGTATGAGCGGTCTGTCAGCAGTAACAACTACCTCTTCCCCTTCAATAACTTCTTGGGTTAATGCAAAATTCTGTTTTGATGTTCGGCCTGTATTTACGACCAAACCAGTTACTTTAACGGTTGCATATCCGATATAGGATGTTTTAAGTGTATAAGTTCCAGGACGGACATTAATAATAATGAATTGTCCATTTACATCTGAATCGGCTCCAATTCCTTGACCTTCAAGTATAATACTTACACCTAGTAATGGTTCGCCAGAATCTTTTTCTACTACAATACCTGATATTTTCCCACCTTCGGCAAGAATGATGGAGCTAAAAAATAATAATGTTAATATCCTTAATATTGTTTTTTTTACCATGCCATAAATTTTATTGTTTACCTAGGATTTCCAGTTTGAATTGAAAAGAAATCTATATTAGAACCCACTGTTTTTTCAACTTTAATGTAATATTTGTTCCATTATTGAAATCTATCCTTTCTCACTAACCGCAAGTTTAACAAAAGGGGAAAAAAAACAATAGAGTTTTCTATCTTAAAAAATAATAATTTAACATTACGTAACCATTTCCAGTAGTTCAACCTTAATTTTAATAATGAAAATGATTGTATTCTCTTGAGCTAAAATATTATTTGTAAGATATATAGTATCCCACATGTTAAATAAGTCTCTAATGGTTATTGATCCAGCAATAGTGAAACCAGCTATTGAATCATTTAACAGAATTGCATCTATAGCGCCATACCCTGTAACATATCACCTCCCTGCTCTCTACGGTACTGACAGCCTTGGCATGTACAATAGCAATATCAGAGGCATTATTGTTCTGGGAAGCGCTGCATCCGTAAACGATGATAACGAATGGCAACAAAATATTTCAGATATAATGTTAGATGCATCTTCAAAAGGAATTTCTATTCTTGGCCTATGCTATGGACACCAACTTATTGGTCATATCTATGGTGGTAAAGTTGCTCCTTTGTGGTCAGGAGAAAAAAAACAGGGTGAAAGAGTTGTGCGCTTAAAAAAGAGTACGCTTTGGGGAGAATCTACATCTGGGCCTCTCCTATACTCCCACCAGGATGGCATTACAAAAGTTCCTCCTGGATTTGATGTCATTGCAGAAAGTGATTTGGTTTTTACAGATGCAATCGCCAGTAAAACATTGCCGGTATGGGGTTTTCAAACACATATCGAAGCCACCCAGACATTTGTTAATGATCACAATATTCCAGTAAAAAATGCGAAAAAATCGTTCAGGTTTGGGCACACTATTCTTGATAAATTTATCCACCATCTAAATAATTAATTTAATGATATTTTATAAAACCACTTTCTCAATCATTCTTTTTTGGTTTATTTCCTGTGCACCGCCTAAAGTGCTGCTCGATAATCCCGGCATTCTAACCTTGAAAAAAGAGATTAATACTCTTATTGTAGATTCTGATCTTGACATCAATATGAGTTTAAAAATGACATCTCTCACTTCAGGAAAAACATTGTATGCTTTCAATAGCCATAAAAAACTTATGCCAGCCAGTAATAATAAATTATATACAAGCGCAGCCGCTTTAGTCTATTTGGGCACAGATTATACATTTGAGACGTCAATATATCAGAATGAGAAAAATATTTATTTGGTTGGCGGTGGAGATCCTGACTTTTCTTTAGACAAATTGGATTCCCTCGCAGAGATTGTTTCATCAAGCATACCATCTATTGATACATTATTTGTGGATGAAAGTATAATGGATACAATACATTATGGCAAAGGTTGGATGTGGGATGAGGGTCCTTGGTGGTATGCTGCTCCAGTGAGCGCTCTTTCTTTGAATGATAATTGCGTCAATTTTTATGTCCAAACTGGAAAAATTGGGGAACCAGTTAATATTCAAACCCACCCATCAACAAACTATATACAAATAGATAATCAATCTATGACAGTAAATGATACCGTCGATTATCAAAAGTTTAAAATTGATCGCGATTGGGCAGGCCGAACAAATCGATTTACAATCACAGGAGAAAAATTAGTCACAGTATCTGTGGATACACTCATTAGAAATATTCATCATCCACCCCTTTTTTCTGGGATTGTATTTAAAGAAATGTTAGGAAAATATGGAACAAAAGTAAAAAAAGTATCCATTGGTAAGAATCCAAAGTCTTCAAAAATAATGACTACTCACATTTCAGATTCTCTATATCACTCTACCAAAAACCTGATGAATGAAAGTGATAATTTAACTGCAGAATTGTTCGTAAAAACAATGGGGATTTCAGAACAATTTCCTGGGAATTGGGAAGATGGTATATACGTTATTAAATCTATTTTAGCGGATTCTGCCAAAATTGACACATCGGATATTCGGATAGCAGATGGATCTGGTGTCTCCCGGTACAATCTCACAAGCGCTGATCATTTTATTAAATTACTAACTTATATGTATCATAGCTCGTTTAGAAAACAATTTATTGAATTCCTTATCGGAGGCGATACAAAAAATAGTACTCTGAAAAACAGACTGGAATCTACCGGATCAAGAATTCGAGCTAAAACTGGCCATTTGTCCGGCGTAAGTTGTTTATCAGGATATGCCTTTTCTCCCCACTATGGGCCTGTAGCCTTTTCTATGTTGATGAATGGATATATTGGTTCATCTAGAGAATATCGCCAACTCCAAGATCAAATTTTAGGGCTATTGATTCATGATTAAACCACCTGCTCTAAAACCGAATGCCACCATTGGCATTTTGAGTCCATCTTCATGGATGAATGAATCAGATTTGAAATTGGCCATAGCTGTATTTGAAGAAAAGGGCTATCATCTTGTTTTGGGCGAAAGTGTATTTTTGAAAGATCATACATTTGCAGGCACACCAAAACAAAGAGCCAATGATATTAATGGCATGTTTGCCAATCCAAATATTGATGCTATTATTTGTGCTCGTGGCGGATATGGGGCTAATCGCGTTTTACCTTTAATCGATTATGATTTAATTAAAGCGAATCCAAAAATATTTATGGGGTATAGTGACGTGACAGCATTTCTTACATCCATCACACAAAAAACCGGACTTGTAACCTTTCATGGTCCAATGTTGTCTAGCTTTAGTAAAGGAATGGTTGATTATAATTTTGATTTAATAGAAAAAACTTTATTCGACTATAAATCTATAACAATCCAATCACCTCGTGAATTACAATGCCGTGTTTTAAAATCCGGAAAAGCTGAAGGCCCCCTTTGGGGCGGAAATATGTGCTTATTGGCAAATCGATTAGGAACAGCAGATCAACTCAATACGAATGGAACCATTTTATTTATTGAGGATATTGATGAATATTTATATGCATTCGAGCGCATGATAGTCCACATGAAAGAAGCAGGTATGTTTCAAAATATTACTGGATTAATTATCGGAGAACTGGTGGATATGAAAGATCAAGATATACCTTTCGGAAAATCAACTGATGAAATAGTCATGGATGTTTGTGGCGATCTGGAAATTCCCATCATTTCAAATTTTCCCTGTGGACATGGAATGTATCATGCAACAATGCCTATTTCCATACCGGTTCGATTAGATTCGGATTCTCAATCTCCCACATTAACTATTTTAGAATCACCTGTAAAATAAGGATTATTTATGCTGAATTATATCTGGTTTGGGATGATGTTTATTGGTGTTGTCGTTGGTGCATTCACAGGGAATATTGATGCAGTAACAGAAGCAGCCATTGATATGGCAAAAGTGGCTGTAAATCTAGCCATTGGACTTATTGGTATTATGGCTCTATGGTTAGGGATTATGAAAATAGCGGAAGAGTCTGGCCTGATTCGTGTCATTGCCAAAGGTTTACGTCCTATAACGATTCGTCTTTTTCCCGACGTTCCGGAAGATCACCCTGCAATTGGGTCCATCGTATTAAATATGGCAGCCAATATATTAGGATTAGGAAATGCGGCCACGCCGCTTGGGCTTAAAGCCATGGAAGAACTCCAAGAATTAAATCCGAATAAAGAAACAGCAACCAATGCCATGTGTACCTTTTTGGCAATCAATACATCCAGCGTACAGTTAATTCTTCCAGCCACTGTGGTAGCGCTCATGGGTGCCCATTCTAGTCAGATATTTATTACAACCATTGTGGCAACTGGAATGTCCACGATTGCTGCAATAGTTGCAGTAAAGTTTTTAGAAAAGCAGAAACGATTTTCTATTACTGAAGAGCGTCAATCATGATAAACTCATTTGTCAGTGGTGTGAATGAATTCTCAAAATACATTATTCCATTTCTATTGGTGGGCATCCCATTTTATGGATTGGTTTTCAAAAAAGTAAAAGTATATGAAACTTTCGTAGAAGGTGCAAAGGACGGTTTTACTATTGCCGTCAGAATTATCCCATATCTTGTGGCAATACTTGTTGCTATTGGCATGTTTCGTGCTTCCGGCGCCCTGGATTTATTGCTTAATTTCCTTTCACCTGTTTTAACTCTAATCGGATTTCCGCCAGAGAATCTTCCTTTAGCGCTTATGCGGCCATTATCCGGTAGCGGGTCTTTGGGATTATTAACCGATCTGATCAATGCCCATGGTCCTGATTCTCTCATTGCTAAAATTGGTGCCACCATGTTTGGATCCACAGAAACTACATTTTATGTATTGGCTGTTTATTTTGGATCGGTAGGGATTCGCAAGACACGTCATGCGTTGGTAGCAGGATTATTTGCTGATGCAGTAGGTGTTTTGAGTGCCGTTTACATATGTCAATTCTTCTTTGGCTAAATGAATAGGCACCAAGGTCGCTAAGAATCACGAAGATAATATATATGATTAGAGTTCTAAGTTTCTTAGGTATCATCGCTTTTTGGGGATGTGGCAATTCTGGTTCAATTGTTTCAAAAGAAACTATCTCCAAACATGATTTAGTTGATATTCAAGAATTGGACCCCACCCTTCTGGTGGAATTAAAATATTCTACCACTGACAATTTTATGAAAATGGATGTGTATGGTGATTTAGAAACATGTTACTTGCGAAAAGTCCCTGCTGAAATGCTTGAGAAGGCTCATTCCATTTTAAAAGAG
>Ga0208639_1001097_pt1 | contig 18248 bp, 18 predicted proteins | sample ETNtaG_33_FD_185772 | JGI IMG/M metagenome (GOLD analysis project Ga0208639, IMG submission 185772) | Marine microbial and viral communities from oxygen minimum zone, Eastern Pacific Ocean - ETNP201310SV76 (SPAdes) (version 2) | ecosystem: Environmental > Aquatic > Marine > Oceanic ...
CCGATGGCTGCCCCGAAATAATGAATCGTGGAGCCACCTCCTTCTGCTGCAAATACAGGTGTAGCCATTCCTAAAGTTAAAAACAGTACCAATGCCATTATTGATGACCGTCTCATGGATATTTCCTCCTTACTTACTGTTATTTTCATGTTGATTGAATTCAGATTTTCAATGGTGTGGGTGGATTGCCATACCTATAAAAATTGAAGTTAAAAGTGCAAATACATAGGCTTGGATAAGGGATACTATAATTTCGAGCCCATAAATAGCTGTGCTTAAAGGAACGGATACAAAAGCACCTACTGCCATACCTGCCGCTGAACTGAACATGTCTCCAAAAATAAAAATAAAAGACATGATTGAAAGAATTGCGATGTGCCCTCCAGTCATATTTGCGGCGAGCCGCATAGTTAACGCAAAAGGCTTTACGAACATGGCAATTATTTCAATTGGTATCAGAAGGAAATAAACCGGTAGTGGTTGACCTTTTGGGGCAAGATTTTTCCAATGGCCTATAAAACCGTTTTGTATTGAACCTCCTACAATAATACTAAAGAATGTGACCGTTGCAAGTCCAGCAGTCACGTTAAAATTTCCTGTTGAAGTAGATCCTCCCGGGATAAGATCAAAAACAGGTACAAGCCCGAGAAGGTTGGCAATAAGAATGAAAAAAAAGAAAGTAATAATTAAAGGGCTCCAAATTCCACTATTTTCTTTCCCTATATTGGGAAAAACTATTTGATTGCGAATAAACTCAACAACAAATTCGAATGCATTGGATAATCCTGAAGGGACCGGTAATTTTTCAGTTCGGTATCGTTTCGTGGCAATATACGCAACTCCAAACACTATAGCAGCTGTAGCCCACAACATGATCACATGTTTTGAAATAGAAAGATCAATTCCAAATATTGAAGGAAGTTCAACTATGGGGCCGCTATTGGACACGTGGTGAATAATGGTATGTCCAACCTCTTCCAGAACAGTAGTGGGTTCAGATGTGGGTGCAGCTTCTGGATTTATCATTTTGATATGTCTGATTTCTGGCTAGAAAAGTATCGTTGAAAATACAAAGCTTCACCTATTTGAAGAAATATAAAAACCATAAAAAACGATAAAACAAAAGCAGTGAATATTATTTCTAGCAATGATGCAATCAAAATTAATGCCACTGCGTAAAGTATCAGCCTGATGATAAAGGCCGCAATGTTGGCACTTATAGCTTTCTCAGGTGATTGAATAATTATCTTCCTGGTAATGATAAATGAACCCAAGTTAATTACGAAGGGTATGGAAGCGCCAAGGAAGATAGAGAATAATGTTGAAGGCATTTTATTTTCTTAAACTCACTCTAGCAAGCTCCCAGATTCCAATTGCAACCCCAAGAAGCAACCCACATACCGACAGCCATGGTGATGTTTTAAACCATCGATCCAGAAAGTAACCTAAAAGACCCAAGCCCAATATAGATCCTATTAACATATAAGATGCACTCATGTAAGGACCCGCCTGCACTACTACACGATTAAAAGCTTCAAAGAGCTGAGTTACGTAGTTTTTATCAGATTGATTCATAGCCACAGTATCCGAAATTAAACCTTTTCGTATGACTCAGTATCATCAGCTGTATCGATACTTGGTGAATCACTGTTCTCGGTATGGATATTTTGATCTTGATCCAAATCTTCACTTGGTGCAAGATCACATCTCCCTTCAAACTGAGCTCCCTCTTCTATCACTAGTTTCCGATAAATAATATCGCCTTTAACTGTTGAATGACCACGAAGTACAACTTTCCCAAAAGTAGATAATTTTCCTTCAACCACACCCCCGATAAATGCATCTGACGCCATTACATCACCTTTTACATAAGCATCCCTTGCAACCCGGACGGGACCCTCAGTATACACATTACCGTGGACCTGGCCACAGATGATTGCACCACCCTTCAGCACTAAATCACCTCTAATTACCGCATCAGCTCCAACCATAGTACCTACATGTTTCAAGCTGTCTTTAGCCATCTGATGATACTCCTTTAATATCGATATCCTGAAACTGTACGATAAAACCTACTGGGTCTACAGGTACACCATTTTTCCAAATTTCGAAATGCAGATGAGGTCCTGTTGTATCACCTGTTTCGCCCAATAAAGCTATGAGCTGTCCCCTTTCAACCCGCGAAGGAGCTTCAACCAGATTTTCTTCATTGTGGCCATACATTGTAATGTAATCATCTCCATGAGTAATAATAATAAGATAACCATAATCCATGGTCCAATCAGAAAAAACTACGAGTCCTGAAGCTGCTGCATAGATAGGTGAAAGTTTGGAAGCGGCTACATCAATGCCTGTATGACTCCCTTTCCAACTTTTGGAAACGGGTATAAATTCTTGGGTGATGTAACCTGAAACAGGCATTGTAGTTGGAAGATTTTCTAGAACACTGATGGGAACACCTGAAAGCGTGATTGGTTCAAGAGAATTAGATGAATTGAGGTTAATGGGAATTTCCACATCTGAGCCTAAAACATTCTCGAGATAAGTCCGCATTGTTTTTATATTTAGAAGTTCTTGCTCGAGTTCATTCAAAACCCAAGATTGGTCAGTTTTAAGTAAATCATTCTCTGCTTGTAAATTATCATAGTTCAATGCTTTAGGGATAGCAAGAAATCCGATAATAAATCCAGCAGCTACAATAAGCAGACCTGTAATTACCAAAGTCCATAACTGCCATTTAGTTACAGAAAAGTTTCGGCTGGCTTCACCTTCCTCATGAACAAGGACAACAGTATAACGTTTTCTGGCCATTTCCTAAAACATCAACAGAGGAATTTATGAATTTTTATCAGAAATTATATCCATAAGACGACTCAAGTCATCATCTGAATAGTAATCGATTTCTATACTGCCTCCTCTTGACTTAGGTTTAACGATTACCTTAGTACCAAGTAGAGATATTAGATCATCTTCTATCCGCTGTAGTGCAGTACTTTTTCGTTTTCTTTTTCGTTTTTTCCCATTTTTTACTCCTGATAGAACTTTACCTACGAGTTCTTCAGTCGATCTTACTGATTCACCATGACCAACAATATGTTTCCAAAGTTTTATCATGCTTTTAGGATCTTTTAGAGCGAGAAGAGCTCGTGCATGACCAGCTGAAATCTCTTCAGTCCTGAGGCTCATCCGGATTTCCGGTGGAAGTTTTAAGAGACGTAGAGTATTGGAAATTGCAACCCGTCCTTTACCAACAGCCTGAGCGATAGATGCATGAGACATCTTGTATTTTTTTGCTAAGATCGCAAACGCTTCTGCCTCTTCCATTACATTCAAATTCTCACGCTGGATGTTTTCAATAAGAGCATATTCCATCATTTCAGCTCCTTCTTCCACATTCAGTATAAGTGCTGGAACTTCAGTTAATCCAGCAATTCTTGCTGCCCTCAATCGTCGCTCTCCAGCTACTAATTCGTAGTTATCCTCTCCTGCTCGCACTGAAATAGGCTGAATGATACCTTTCGCCTTGATGGATTCTGCAAGTTCATGCAAACTTTCTTCATCAAACTTTTTCCTGGGCTGATGAGGATTAGGGGCAATGAGACTAACGGGAATTTGCAGGATTGAATTGGGACCTGCTGTCTCATCGGTGGTTTCTCTAATTAGTGCGCTTAGACCTCTTCCGAGTTTTTTTGCTGTCACGTTTAAGTATCTCCTCTGCTAATTTGAGGTAATCCTGTGCGCCAGTGGAATTGGCTTCATAGAGTAGTATCGGTTTCCCATGACTTGGAGCTTCACCAAGACGCACATTCCTTCTTATCACCGTTTTAAAAATATCTTTCTTGAATTGTTTCCTCACTTCCCTCTCCACACGTTTTGAGAGATTGAGCCTCTTATCGAACATTGTAATCAGCACACCTTCAATATCCAAGCGTGTATTCAAGTGTCGCTGTACAAGCTTAATAGTTTTCAGAAGTTGGTTAAGACCCTCCAATGCAAGATACTCACACTGCATTGGAATGAGGATAGATTTTGCTGCTGCCAACCCATTTAATGTCAGAAGACCAAGAGATGGTGGACAGTCTACCAAAATATAGTGAAATTTTCTAAGCACTGACTTCAATGCATCTCGTAAACGATATTCCCGAGCCATGAGTCCTACCAACTCGATCTCAGCTCCCACCAAATCACTTGTACTTGGTACTATATAAAGATGATCCAGATGGGTTTCGGTTATGGCTTCCTCAATGGGATTATTGTTAATTAGTACATCATAAATGGTGGTCGAACTATCCTTTATTAAATGAGAAAGGCCTGTTGTTGCATTAGCTTGAGGATCCAAGTCTATTAATAGAGTTTTTTTCTCAGAAACTGCCATACCGGCTGCCAGATTTACGGCAGAGGTCGTCTTCCCGACACCTCCCTTCTGATTTGCAAATGCGATTACTCTTCCCATCTCTTCCTATCTAAAGCAGTTAATTGATACGTATGCGGATAGTACTATTTGCTGAATTATAGCAGCTCGAATTTAACGGCAGCATCAGGGAGATACAAGGATATTTCCGACGAGAGCTCAGTTATTTCTCGACGAGAAATCATGGGAAATGGCTTGCAGGTGATACAACAGGAAACTAAATTGAATCCAACTGTTATACTTGAATTAATTAAAGAGAAAAGAAAACGAAGTCAATATATTAAATAGGTTATAATATGAGAAAACCCATTATCCTTATAACCGGGGCAAATGGTGAAATCGGCCACGGTCTTATTCGTTCTCTTTCACAATCTTCTCAAACGGATAAGATGGGCCTCGATTTGGATAACTTGGACAAGAGTATTCGTCCACACGTACAGGAATCTTTACAGGGTAATATTTTGGATCGTAATCTACTCGAGAGGATTAACGCTGAGTTTGAGGTTTCTGCCATTTACCATCTTGCCGCCATCCTAAGTACTAGAGCAGAATTTTCTCCAATGACAGCTCATGATGTCAACGTAGGGGGTACCATTAATTTACTCCATCTTGCAATGGAGCAATCCATAAGCCGGGGACAGCCGGTGAAATTCTTCTTCCCAAGCTCCATTGCTGTTTACGGGATGAACAGCCTGGACGCAAAAAATCTTGCGGGACCCGTGGGCGAAGACGAATACCGCCATCCTGAAACTATCTACGGCTGCAATAAACTCTATTGTGAAAATCTGGGCATCTATTTCTCTCGTTTTTACAAACGACTATCTGCTGTATCTTCACGTGGTCGGGTAGATTTCAGGTCAATCCGTCTTCCAGGACTGATTAGCACTCAAACTCTTCCGGCCGGTGGAACCAGCGATTTTGCTCCAGAGATGATTCACAGAGCAGCTCAAAATAAACCTTATCACTGCTTCGTTAGAGATGACTCAACCATACCTTTCATGACCATGGAAGACGCCATTAATGCTATTCTCAAACTGATGGAGGCTGAAGAAGATTCTTTATCACGTTCTGTTTATAATGTGACATCTTTCAGCCCGTCAGCTGGTGAATTTCGCGATAAGACACTGACCTATTTCCCCAAAGCTAAAATTGACTACATCATCAATGATAAACGTCAATCCATTGTAGACAGTTGGCCTGCCCAGGTAGATGACAGTAAAGCTCGAAAAGACTGGAGTTGGAAACCCAAATACGATTTTGATAGTGCATTCGAAAACTATTTGATTCCTGAGATTAAGAAACGATACGAAATATGATTTTATCTGACACTAAAAGATTAGAATTAAAACCCTAGTAGAAGTATCATCACTGAATCATGAAGAAATAATGGACACACTTAAACCTAAGCTGAAAGAAGAATTGCGGAGCATCCGGGAAGGAGGACTGTTCAAAGACGAGCGTGTAATACAATCACCCCAAAGTGCAGAAATAACGGTAAGCGGAAAGACCGTACTCAACTTTTGTGCCAACAACTACCTCGGATTAGCAAACAATCGTCAGCTCATCAAAGCCGCTCAGCAAGGGTTGGAAAAGTGGGGATTTGGGCTTAGCTCAGTCCGCTTCATCTGTGGGACACAAACCATCCACAAGGAGCTGGAGCAAAAGATCGCCCAATTTCTGCGCACCGACGATACCATCCTTTACACCTCCTGCTTCGATGCCAACGGCGGACTGTTTGAAACGCTGTTGGAACCAGAAGACGCTGTCATCTCCGATCAACTCAATCACGCCTCAATCATTGACGGCATCCGCCTCTGCAAAGCTGAGCGGTTCCGCTATACTCACGCAGACATGTCCGCGCTGGAAAAGATCTTGAAACATACACAATCGCACAAGGTCAGACTCATCGCCACCGACGGAGTCTTTTCCATGGACGGCGATGTGGCCAAGCTGGAAGAAATCTGCGATCTGGCGGAGAAGTATAACGCCCTTGTCATGGTAGACGATTCCCACGCCACCGGATTTTTTGGTCCTGCCGGCAGGGGCTCCATTGACCACTGCGGAGTTATGGGCAGAGTGGATATTGTCACTTCAACTTTAGGAAAAGCTATGGGCGGAGCCAGCGGCGGATTCACTTCCGGGCGGCAGGAAATTGTGGACATCCTAAGGCAGCGTTCACGGCCGTATCTTTTCAGCAACAGTGTTGCGCCGTCCATCGTCGCTGCCGGCATTGCATGCATTGATATGCTGTCCGAAACGACAGAACTTCGAGACCGTTTGGAAGAGAGTACGATCTATTTCCGGGAGAAAATGACCGAAGCCGGCTTCGACATTCACCCCGGTATCCATCCAATAATTCCCATCATGCTGGGCGATGCTCAGCTTGCTCAGGACATGGCTGCTGATCTGCTGGACAAGGGAATCTACGTGATCGGTTTTTCTTTCCCAGTAGTTCCCAAAGGAGCCGCTCGAATCCGGGTGCAAATCAGCAAGGCACATTCTAAGGAACAGTTGGAAATGGCGATTGAAGCATTTGAGGACATTGGGAAGAAATATGGGGTTATCTAATATTAATAAGCGAGAAAGACGCGGCATGTGAAATTTCGCTCTGCAAAGAACTGAATGAGAAAAAGGTAGTCAGGTGGATTCGTCAGCTTCTGGAGTTGGTAGAAAACGACTAATACCTTGCCAAAAAGTAATTGCCTCCCTAAAGACACTACGGTAAATTCGCCACCGCTTGATCAAGATAAATATCTTTTGACCAGCAAACCAAATAATGATATCTCAAAATAACAAACCGCGTATTTTTATCAGTCTGATGATACTGTTGATAGCCGTCTGGGCCCTTTGGCCTTCAATAGAACTCCAGTTTTTCCCTCCAGACAATAATGCAGAAATTGAGGCACTCAAAAAAGAGTCCATTAAGCTAGGGCTTGATCTCCAAGGCGGAGCCTCTTTCTTACTTGAAGTGGAAATACCAACTCTTGTAGAGAATCTGGCGGTTTCTGTAAAACCTAAAGCTGACTCTCTCCTTGCAGCCATTATATCCGATGCAAAAAAAGGCGATAGCCAAGAAACCTTTATCAGCCGTTTTGTTCAAGCAGCAACAACTAATGAAATTCAACTCAGACGCCACTTCGAAGGACTAGGATCTACAAATGCTGAAATCGAGTCCGGTCTAAATGCAGCAGCAAATGACGCTATTAATCAGGTGCTTGAAATATTACAAAACCGAGTGGATGAGTTCGGTGTGTCCGAACCTACTATTCAAAAACAGGGGAGCCATCGAATAATCGTAGAGCTGGCCGGTGTGACCGACACTGATCGAGCTGAAGCTCTTCTGGAACGTACTGCATTGCTGGAATTTGTTTATTTAAAAGATGGTACCTCTACACAAAATATTATCAGCAAAATTGATGCTATCCAATCCGATGGTGATACCGCACTTGCAGAGTTGGACACTGTTGAGGCTGACACGAACACGCTGTTAAAAATAGCAGATGAAACATTACTAGAAACTGAAGCTATCAGCATAAATAACTTCACATCTTTACTGATCCCCACTCCTTCCGGTGATATGGGGGTTCCTCTTTCAAACCGGCCTCGTGTAAATAATATTCTTGAACAGGAAGATGTAAAACAGATCATTCAAAAAGATTACGGACGATTTGTCTGGAGCAGTGATCCTCTAAAATCTTCTGAAGAACAAGAAGAGACTTACATACTCTACTATCTCGATGCTGATCCCAATAATCCTGAACTTACAGGTCAAGTAGTAGAGGACGCTGTGGCCGATATTTACAATGGTCAGCCTATTGTCCGGTTAGGGATGAATTCTGAAGGAGCAAAGACATGGTCAGTTATCACCAGCCGGGTAGGCGACAGAGTAGCTATTGTTCTGGATAAAAAGGTTCACATGGCTCCTTCCATTCGATCGAAGATTACTGACGGTCGTACTCAGGTGGAAGGCCTGGATGACATGGAAGAGGCCAAAGATATCGCCATTGTCCTCAGGGCAGGTAAACTCCCTGCTCCCATCAGAAAAGTATATGGTCACGAAGTGGGTCCTGCTCTGGGGCAAGATTCAGTTGATAAAGGAACAACGTCTATCTTGGTCGGACTGGTGATTGTGCTGTTATTCATGCTCATCTACTATAAATTTGCCGGCTTAATCGCTGATATCGCGCTGATCTGGAATATATTATTGGTATTAGCAGTACTGGCTATGCTTGACGCCACTCTCACCCTGCCGGGAATCGCTGGCTTGATTCTGACGGTAGGCATGTCGGTGGATGCAAATGTCATTATTTTCGAGAGAATTCGTGAAGAAATGAGAAAGGGGAAAACAGTCAGGGCGGCCATTGACAGCGGCTATACTCGAGCTCTTACGACTATCATTGATGCCAATGTGACAACTCTTCTTGTGGCACTCATTCTGTGGCAGTTTGGTACAGGGCCTATAAAGGGATTTGCCGTCGTACTTTTCGCTGGAATCGCAATAAGTATGTTTACCGCCATTTTCTTCACTCGAACTATTTTTAACATAATCACATCCCGCAAACAGTTAAAAACGTTAAGTATATGAGATTTCTATCAGAAACTAAAATTGATTTTCTCGGAGCACGCCGTTTCGGTTTCGTCATTTCCGGTGCCCTCCTGCTGGCTGGGATGATTTCACTGTTCTTACAAAACGGTCCTAAGCTGGGAATTGACTTCACAGGCGGTACCAGAGTAATGGTCAAGTTCGATAAATCTGTGGAAATCAGCTCTGTACGTGATGCACTTGCCATCGTGGAAATAGAGGGCGAGACCTTCGACTTCAGCAAAGCAGAAATCAAGCTGGAGCGAGACAAAGAATTGGGTGATCTGGTGAGTGTACGCCTCCCAAAACTGCCTGAGACTGTAGATGATGCAGATGAGGCTGTTATAAATAAACTCATCAACGCATTTCCCGAGAGTGTTCCCAAAAATAAAATTGAATTCAAGCTATCCACGGACACAATCGGCCCTAAAATTGGATCCGAACTTCGCGGGAAAGCTATTCTCGCTATTATCTCATCTATCTTGATGATCCTAATTTATGTTTCAATTCGGTTTCAATTCAAGTTTGCTATTGGTGCCATAGCTGCACTGGTTCACGATGTCCTAATTACTCTCGGCATCTTCTCTATCATGGATTACGAGATTTCACTAGTAATCGTGGCGGCATTTTTGACGATTGTTGGATATTCACTTAACGACACTATTGTGGTATTTGACCGTGTACGCGAAAACCTCAAACGTCTGAAGCAGGAGAGGTATGAGACCATTATCAATAAGAGTATTAACGAATCACTCTCAAGGACTGTCATCACCTCTCTGACCACTTTCATGGTAGTCTTTATTTTATGGCTTGCCGGAGGTGAAGTAATCCGCTATTTCGCTTTCGCTATGATGGTGGGCATTCTGATTGGAACCTACTCTTCCATGTTCGTGGCGAGTCCTGTAGTAGTGGCGTTGCACAATCGCTATGGCGAGAGCAAAAGCCGATAAGGCGCTGGCTCTCCGCCTCCACAATATTCCCACACTTACACTTATAATAAAATGAATCCAGCTATTTTGCTGACCTTTATTCTCGTGAGTTGTGTTTGGGGAACTACCTGGTACGCCATGAAGATAGGGTTGGAAGATACGCCACCAATCCTCGCAGTTGGTTTACGATTTGCAATTTCTGCCACTATTCTCTGGGTCATATTTCTTTTTCGTAAAGAGCAGCTTGTTCTAACAAAAAATGCCGTAAAAGTATATCTGGCATTCGGTGTTATTAATTTTAGCTGCTCGTATTCACTTACCTATTGGGGAACCAAATACATACACTCAGGACTCTCTGCAGTCATCTGGTCAACCTTTCCCATCGTTGTAGTTCTATTTGCCCACTTTATGCTCCGTAATGACCGAATTACTACTCAGAAAAGTGTCGGTGTTCTGCTTGGGCTTATAGGGACATTACTGATTTTTGTTCAGGATAAGACAGCTTTTGAGGGATTTGACCTAAAGGCTGTGGCAGCTGTCTCAGTAGCAGTACTGTTGGCAGCATGGCCTAACATACTCTACAAGAAACACCAGAAAGAAATACCTCACTTTCATCTCAATATTGCTTCACAATCCCTAGCAGCGGTAACATTACTACCTATTTCGTTTCTAATCGAAAATCCAATGAGCGTCGAGTGGAGTTTGCGTAACACTGCAGCTCTCTTCTATCTCGCAATCCCGGGTACAGCGATTGTCTGGAGTATTTACTTTTGGCTCTACAAACACCTTAAGGTTACACAAATATCTACCATCGCTCTCATTCCTCCCATCATCGCCGTCATTTTAGGATGGCAGCTATTGGGTGAACAATTCACACCGAGGATGCTTGCCGGTGCAATCCTCATCTTTTCTGGGGTGTTATTCGTAAACTACAGACAAAACCGACCGCCGGCAGTTGAAACAACACTCTAAAATGCTGTTTCACACAACACTTAAATCACCTATTGGTCTTCTGAAAATTGTTAATTCAGAAATTGGAGTTCGCCGGATTATACTGCCCAGTGAGTCAGATGATCTATTTATTGCCGATTTGAAAATGATTGAAGATACATGCCTCCTCCGACCGGTATGCGATGAACTCACCGCCTACTTTCACGGCACGCTCAAAAAGTTTACTGTCCCTATTGATCTTCAAACTACACAGTTTAGAAAACTGGCTTTGAATGAAGTGAATTGTATTAAATATGGAAAAACTGCTTCCTACAAAGAGATCGCCGAACGGATCGGAAATCCCAAAGCCGTCAGGGCTGTAGGCGGAGCCAACGCTCATAATCCCATTCCAATTATCATCCCTTGTCACAGAGTTGTTGCACACGATGGTACACTGGGTGGTTACGGAGGAGGATTGGAGATGAAGAAGTACCTCTTAAGGCTTGAAGGCTCACTGTTCGATTGAGTATTCACCCACAGGGTACTACGTACTATTTTCGATTTTCGATTGATAAAACAAGGATTGACTGTAATTTCACTACGTTGATATGAGCAGTTACATGAAAACAGTACGCAGTAAAATTATTACCGGTTTGATTACTCTTGCACCGGCAGCAGCAACAATCTGGGTATTACAATTCCTATTCAACTTCTTTGATGGTATGGCCGCTCCTCTTGTGGATAGAGTTCTAGGCAAACACATACCGGGGCTGGGACTTATCGTCTCTTTTACTGCTATCTTCTTTCTAGGTATTTTGGTTACAAATTTCCTAGGGAAGAAACTCATTCAGTGGGGTGAATCTCTGCTTCAGCGAATTCCAATTGCTAAATCTATTTATGGTACAATCAAACAGATCACTCAGACATTGGGAGGCACTGGAAACAGAGCTTTCAAAAGGACAGTGCTGATCGAATATCCCCGAAAAGAAATGTGGAGCCTAGCCTTTGTCACGGGAAAATCTATAGATCAGGATGGAATTAATTACATTCATGTTTTCCTTCCCACCACACCCAACCCCACGTCGGGCTTCATGCTCATCATACCTGAATCCGATTCGATTGATGCTCAGATGTCAGTTGAAGAAGGGATGAAAACGATCATTTCTGGGGGAATGATTGCTCCAGAGAAAAACCAGATTAGTTCTACAGGAAATAATAAAACCGGCCCGGGGGTTTAAGTGGGGTTATTAGGAGGGTGAGACAAGTGGCCCCCAAGCCGGCTTCTTCAAAACAGTTTACTCATCCCTGTTCTATTAAGTTCCCGACTATTTCATAATGCTCCAAATTTTCTCCGTAATCATCCTCGGATATCTTTTAGGATCAATCCCCACCAGTCTTACTTTAGGTAAAATTCACAGCCGAATAGATATCAGAAAACACGGCAGCGGCAACGCTGGATTGACAAATGTCTATCGTGTTCTGGGGGTCGGCCCTGCACTGGTGGTTGCAGTTGTAGATATCTCGAAAGGGTGGCTTGCCGTCGCTTTAATTCCATCTTTTTTTCCCGATCTCTTCATCAATGACATCCATCTTGCAGGAATTTTAACTGGCTCTGCAGCGGTGCTCGGCCACACCTTTACTCTCTTCGCCGGCTTCCGCGGAGGCAAAGGAGTCGCAGCACTACTGGGGGTGATCATTGCACTTTATCCGACTGTTATTCCAATTTGTCTGACCGTTTTTGTCCTCACTCTCATAACTTGGGGATATGTGTCTGTTAGTTCCATGACTGCCACTGCTGCCTTGACATTTGGCGTATGGATACTGCCTGAATTTGGTTTTGAACCTTCAGGAATCTCCCTGAAAATCTTCACCATACTCATCTTTTTCTTTATCATATTCACCCACCGAAACAACATAAGAAGATTGCTAAAGGGGACAGAAAATAGGTTTGAGAAGGTTGTACTGTTTAAATCTAAGAAGCGTAAACTTTAGAGAATTTTCCCGTCATCATCAGTAAGCATGAGCTGCCGGACAAGCGGAACAGGGGGAGCTCCAAAAGAGAGTAACGTGTCGTGGAACCGCTTGACTGAAAACACATCTCCCTCTTGTGCTTTCCAGTCCTCTCTCAACTTGAGGATCATCAGCTTCCCCAGAGTATAGTTTAAATATCCCGGATCAAAAGTCCCTCGTTCTGCTTCCTTTTGGGCTGGAGTCTCCGCCATAAGTGCATTTTCCATAAGAAAATCCTTTGCCTCTTCAACTGTCATTTTCTGAGTATGCATCTTGATGGAACAGATAAAACGACAGTCCCGGAGCAACGCTTCAGAAAGCTGTGCCAGTCGATAACGAGCTTCACCCTCATGCCAACCTTCGTCCAGCATCATCTCTTCGGAATAGTGAGCCCACCCTTCCCAGAAAGAATAAGCTCCGGCAAGTTTGGATACCTTTGAAGGGGCGGAAAGTGTATGGAGATAATGAACATAATGTCCTGGGTAAGCTTCATGAACTGAAACACCGTCAAGGGTTGCGTAATCAAACTTGGTAAGCCACTCTTCTTTCTTTTTATCCGGCCATTCATCCAGAACATTGGTGACATAATAAAAAGATTCTGTCGCTGACTTTTCATAGGGACCCGGAGTATCACACATGGCAAAAGCCCAGCGGTAAAAACTGGGGGTTTCTTCAACATTGATGCGAACTTCAGAGGGAATAGTGACGAGGTCTTTTTCTATGATAAAATCTCGTATCGCTTCCAGCATCTCTTCAGTATCTGAGATCAGAGAGTCTGCTTGCGGATGATCTTTCGCAACCTCTGCCATAACTTCTTGTACACTTTTCCCGGGCATGAATTCTTGTGCAAGCTCCTCGAACATTAAACTGTTTCGTGATAGATCCTCTTCACCAATTCTTAAAAGTTTATCCAGTTCAATCTCAACTCTTTCGCCGTGACGAAGCATATCAATATAATTAAAGCGGCCAATGGCAAAGGTATCCGTTGATTCCGGCAGAAGAATCTCTTCCATGTACTTAATGAAAATATCTAGAGCTTTAGTGGCTCTAATAACTGACTGTTCCAAATCAAGCAAGATGCTATCTTCTTCGATCTCACTAAAATATTGTATGACATCCTCACGATAAAAATCTCTATAGCCTTTATACATTTCGATGGTAGTAGTTAGATTAATTTTGGGGAGAGGAGATTGAAGATTAAATTTTTGCTGATCAAGAAAATGGGGGATCGCTTTTAGATGATCTGCTGTGTGTTGAGCCCGAACAGTAATCGTATCGTAATTCCGTTTTAGATAAGTGCTGACATCAAGATGAAATTCGTACGCCATGGGATCTTCGGCCCACCATCTTAACTGAAGGAGCCCGAAGCGTTCATATTTGACAGCTTGAGTTAATTGAGCAAGATCTGCAGAATCCTGCAGGCTGAGATTTTCCTCCCCCAACCTTTCAGCTTCTAGTTCATAAAAGCGCAGCCGCTTGAGAAAACCCATAATGTTTTCATATGAAAAATCAGGTATCTTGCCAAGATAGCGATGGAATCCGGCATAACGTCCTTCAGTTGGATTATAACTGAAATAATCGTCATAGAAGCGATTGACGAGATCGTTAAGCTGTTCCTGCACGGACATCGTCTCGCTCCTTTGCTGTCACTTTTTTAAAATTTATGTCCAACTGAAATGTGCCATTGGGGAATTCGCCATTCATTGTCATGATAACCGATGCCGTAATCTACTCTAAACAACACATTTCCCGGTATAAAGAAACGTAACCCGATACCGGTACCTATTATGGGATCTTCACTAATCATATGGGAAAAGTTATCGTCTGCAGCACCAACATCAAAGAACTCAGCCAGAATCAAGCCGAATTCAGTGCCAAAGCTTGTCAGCCGCTTGGGGATCAAAGTCTGACGCAGCTCCGCTGAGAAAAAATAAGTATTTAACCCCGAGCGAAACGATTCCCCCGCATAGAGAGTCGAATCGAGAACTTCCCATCCGCGGACGGACTCTGCGCCCCCCACGGAAAGAGTTTTGTATGGGATGCTCTCACCATAATAGTTGTGGAAAGACAAGGATAAGCCTGCCACCCATTTCTTTTTTCCTGGAATCAGCAATTTGTAAGCTCTAGCTGTAAAATACAATTCAGTAATATTTGGCGAATCATCATTAAGCCCAAATTCCGGGCGAAGTTGAGTATCAATATAAATTCCTTCTGAAGGATCCTGATAGATATTCCGTGTGTCGTAAATCAACTGAAATTTCGTCTGAAAATACTGATGTTCAACATCTTGCTCTACTTCCGAAAAGAAATCAATCCACCTTTTCTCGACACTCACCGTCCCCCAGACTTTCCATTGATATCCGAAGTACCGGCCAATGGTTGTCTCCAGGTCAAGTTCTCGATATTCGTGGGGGAGAAATAGGTGGTCAGACAGGTTGTAGTACATATGTCCACGGAATGAAACATGATCACCCATAATCCACGGATCATTAAATCCGAATCCGCCAACTTCCTTGCGTCCAAATGTTGCAAAAAAGGACAGATCTTCATTCCTGCCCCTAAAATTTTTTAAAACCAATATTCCGCCGTAAGACCAACCGGTCTCTTCCTCATATGTAATAATGGGACCGGGGAAGATCCGCCATGACTCTACCACTTTGTATGACAATATTTGGGCTCCTTCTTTATCAGGCAGGAGCATTACCTCCACAGTAGAAAATATTCCGAGATTATCAATCCTGTTCCTATCTTCTTCTGCCAGAACAGAATCATAAGGAACATTCACGGGATGATGAATCTCACGCCGAATAACGTATTCCTTAGTTATTTTATGACCTTCAACTACAATATCTGAAATGATGGGAAAATTTTGTTCTTGTGCTTGAATAGTTATTGGTATGGCGGTGATGGTGAGACAGGAAATTAAAAAAATGATGTGGAGCTTAGTTTTGTGCAAGTTCTTCATATAGATAGATTGAGCTGATAATACCTAATTGATAATTCTCAAGATCTAACCATTCATTGGGTGCATGAGCATTTTCATTTGGCAGTCCAAAACCGATCAATAGGCACGGAATTTTGAGAGCATCAACCATGGTCTGGACGAAAGGGATTGATCCTCCTTCTCTAATGAACACCGCCTTCTTGCCGAATCCCTTTTGGAGAGCCCTCTTTGCCGCATTAAAAGCGGGATGGGATACATCCGCAACGAACCCGTCACCGCCATGTAACCTTTCCACGGAAACTTCTACTTCAGGAGGAGCTATTTCTTTAATGAATGCTTCGAAAAGATCACCCACTCGTTCCGGATTCTGATTCGGTACCAACCGCATACTCACTTTAGCGTGTGCCTCTGCCGGAATGATAGTTTTTGCTCCTTCACCTTGAAATCCGCCCCAGATACCACAGACATCCAGTGTAGGTCGGGCCCAAAGATTTTCCAAAACTGAGTAACCTTTTTCGCCAAAGAGAGCCGGAGCGCCTACATCCTCGCGATACTCTTCCTTATCAAACGGGAGAGCTGAAAGATCAGCATGCTCCTTCTTGCTGATAGGGATAACATCATCATAGAATTCGGGTATGGAAATCTGACCGCTTTCATCCTTGAGTTGTGAAATTATTTCTGCTAACGCATGAATGGGATTTTTCACTGCACCACCAAAGGACCCGGAGTGAAGATCTTGCTTCGATCCACGAAGATTCAATTGAAAATACGCTAACCCCCGAAGACCATAGCAGATAGAAGGCATTCCCTTTTTAAACATGGGCGTATCAGAGATTACAGCAGAATCTGCTTTCAACAGTTCCTGATTTTTGTCTAGAAAGTCACCAAGATTTTCACTTCCTATTTCCTCTTCCCCTTCGGCGATAAACTTGACATTCACTGGAAGCTGGCCGTGTTCGCTAAGCCACGATTCGATGGCTTTTAGATGAACGTAAATCTGACCCTTATCATCTACAGTACCACGGCCGTACATCCTACCGTTACGGATAGCCGGTTCGAACGGCGGAGACTCCCACAAATCAAGCGGATCGACGGGCTGCACATCGTAATGTCCATAAATCAGTACAGTGGGTTTTCCCTTGGCTCCGAGCCATTCACCATAAACTACAGGGTGACCAGCTGTCTCAAAAATCTCTGCCCGTTGCAACCCAGACTGAAGCATTTTATCTTTTAGAAAATCCGCACAACGGCGGACATCATCTATATGCTCTGAACTGCTTGAGACACTAGGGATTTCTACAAACTCTACCAGATCATCTATAAATCGCTGGCTGTGCTTTTCAGCGAAAGAAATAACCGACTTTATATCCATGATGTCTTCAGATAAAGCTACTATTTATGTGCCTTCGGTTTATCATCTATATTATGCGGAGGTTCTGTAAACCCGCGATGGCAAGTCCAACAGGTGATAGCATCCATTTTCAGTGGAGTCATAAAATTCTCATTTATCCCTTTAACCATTTTCATCATGTCCCGGGCGATGAGCTTGTGCTTAATCTCATCCAATGACTTGTCTTTCATATTATGACAGTATTTGCACTTTACTTCCAAATCCTTCGCCATCTCTTTCATATAAGGTACTATTTCGCGGGTACTCTTAAACGGCAATACCTGCACGTTTTTCAGATCCTGTGCCTGAACAGCGCCTGAAAAGAGTAGCACCATAAAAATACTCAATAGTGATAATTTCATCTATTCCTCCCTTTTAATACCAGAGATGCAGTTGAAACAATAACTCGGGATTTTGAGGTTCATTTTCACTCGCCACTTTAGTTACTCGAACTTGACTTCGGATTTCCACATACGGAAGCGGAAAGAATTCAATACCGGCGGAAATTCTACTGAGCGCATTTCTCAAGTATCCAATGTCTTCATCGAAAAAATCATATCTGGTGGTCAATGTAACGCCTTGTACCAAGCTGTAACTTAACTCACTGAACGACGCCAGAGAAGTGCCGTCTCCTACCCAGTCATCCGCTAAGTCCACCTCCCCCATCCAGGTAAACGGACCCATGGCAGCTCCGCCAAAGATGCCCACCAGTAAAAAATCGTCCTCCTGTATTGCAGAACCACCCGCCAGCACGGTGTTCCCCATTAGCATCCCGGAATACTCCACTCGTCCGGTGAAGGTTTTACTTCCAGTGTTTCCGCTAACGAAACCGTCTGAAACACTAGCGGTGATGAAGAAATCTCCAGCGTTCAGGCCCCCTTCCAATGTGGAGACTGTTGAACGCATAGGCGAAAAGAGCATCCCTTCTGCATTCAGTCCATTCTTCAACTTAATGTTACCTCCTCGGACGAAGGTGGAATGATCATCAAGAGCCCATCCAAAGTGGGGTATCATTCTTCCGGCGCGGAGATAGCCGCTGAAGCTGCTGAATT
>Ga0208639_1001105_pt1 | contig 18209 bp, 14 predicted proteins | sample ETNtaG_33_FD_185772 | JGI IMG/M metagenome (GOLD analysis project Ga0208639, IMG submission 185772) | Marine microbial and viral communities from oxygen minimum zone, Eastern Pacific Ocean - ETNP201310SV76 (SPAdes) (version 2) | ecosystem: Environmental > Aquatic > Marine > Oceanic ...
ATTCAGGCCTCAATCAACAGGCCTGAGCAAACACTATCTTCTCTTCGCAACTTTCCTTTTTGCAGTTTTTTTCTTTTTTGCTGCAGGTTTCTTTCTAGCTACAGCTTTTTTCTTTTTTGCTGCAGGTTTCTTTCTAGCTACAGCTTTTTTCTTTTTTGCTGCAGGTTTCTTCCTTGCCACGGCTTTCTTCTTTACCGCTTTCTTCTTAGCCGTAGCTTTCTTCTTTGTTCCACACGCTTTTCTCTTTGCCGGTCTCTTTTTGGCTGTGCTCTTCTTCTTTGCAGTTTTTCTCGCTACCATATAATATCACCTCCTTCAGACACAAATGGGACCAAAATATTCGAAGAGTTACCAATTACAGCTCAAGGCCTTCATTTCCTCACCTCTAACGTAACAGTTTTCGACGAACCGCCGGGCATCCCTAGCAATATCTTTCATTTCATCTTCAGTATACGGCACAACATCGAACATCTTACTGTCCAGACAATTAGTAGGCCTGAATGTCTGCAGAGTGTATCTCATCGCTCCAGCAATACTTTGCGCGATTTCGACAATATCCGGCTTATCTAAAAAAGTGGGACAGACAGTGGTACGAAATTCGTATTCTATTCCACTATCCATTATTAATTTTATGCTTCTTTCGATATCTGACAGATTACACGATGCCCCACTTGCCGCATTATACTTCCCTTCTCTTAAAGGTGCTTTTATATCCATAGCCACACAGTCAATCAACTCTCTTTGTATCAAATCCTCCAATATATCCGGATTTGTGCCATTTGAATCCAGCCTGACCTTTAATGCCATGTTTTTAAAGATCGTTATAAGCGAATCAAGGTCATCACGGAACGTCGGCTCCCCTCCGGAAATAACTACCCCGTCCAGCCAATCTTTGTTTTTCTTAATCCTCTTCTCTACAACCTCTAACGGTATGCTTTCAAGCTCGTTAGGTTTATTGACCAGATGGGTTGCATGACAATATGGACATCTCATATTGCAATGAGGAAGAAAAAGAATAGCAGCAATATTCCCTTCCCACTCTATTAAACTACTCTCTATAAAACCCTTTATAGTTATCGACATCTTATTATCCTGAAAACGAAACTAAATACCCAATACACTATTTACAACTTTTATTTAACTTTAGAATTCTCTTTGTGCCTGTCAACCAATTCCTGCATCTTAGTCCTGTCCCAGTTATTAATTCGGCTCTGTGACGCACTCTTTTTAATGCTGTAAAGATTTGATGCGTCACAATAAGTGCACGTGTCCACTAATCTTGGAATAACACGGTGACACTCATTACAGATAGTAAATTCCGGTGATATGGTTAACTGTGCTGCCTGTGTATTCTCAAAAGTCCGTTTAACCAACTTCATAATACTGGAAGCCGGAGGCCTCTCTTCGCCTACAAATGCATGTATAATCGCACCGGATTCAATCATACCATGGAACATACTCTGTACCTCTATCCTCTTAACCATATCCACAGGCGCATCAGGACGTAAATGAACACTGTTTGTATAGTAAAATTCGTCTCTTTCCATGTGGCCCTTAACCATGTCCACAGCTTCAGGATAATTTCTAACATCAATCTTGGCAAGCCTTCGGCTTGCACTTTCTGCAGGTGACTCTTCAAGGGAGAATTTCAGATTGTGTTTCTTCCCCTCTTCTTTCACCTTGAAATACATATGAGAAATAATGCGCAAGCCAAGCTTAAGGGCTTCATCATCTTCGTGCAATTCTTTACCAATCATATATTGCAAACATTCATTCAAGCCTATAATACCGACGATGTAAGTCGCCGCTTCCAGATCTACATACGGCCTTCCATCGTGAGCGGTCTTACCAATTTCCCATAACGGCATGTTCGGAGAAGACATCAACCTGGTAATAAAGTTCTTCTTATCAAAATGGGCCTTGATAGCAATGTCCATACCCTTGTCAATTTCCTTATAAAGTTTGTCAAGGTTCCCCCTGCCGGCCCTGTAAGCAGCCTGAGGAAGACTTACCGTTATATTCTGGAAACCGCAAAACCTCATACTCTCCGGATGGTCAATCATGTAATTATCGTCAATAGTCGTACGCAAACGACAACATGCTGACAATGTTATTTCATCTCTATCAAAAACGAAATATGGTACCCCGTTTTCACTGGCAATCTGCGCAGTATATTCCAAAAGTTCATATTGCTTAGGATCTTTGTATGTATCCTGACTTATATGAAAATCACATTTAGGAAAGGCAAATACATGCCCGTGGCAATCACCATCACGCCAGACATCAAGCAAAGCCTTTGTAAACCGCTGTGAAGCTAATTCATATTCTCCATACGTCCTGCCAGTATACTTCCCCCCGGGACCTACAGCCTGTATCTTCTTCAGATAATTTGGTACTCCTGTATGTATGTTAAAATCCAGGAACAGTGTCTGTCCCCCGCGAGAAAATGCACTCTGTGAACCGCTGAAGATTAAGTGCTGAGCTTCCTGCTTCATTTCATCATGACTCATATGCTCCACATATGGGGCATACATAATGTTTATGTATCCTATCCCTAAAGCTCCTGCATAATAAGCCTGCATCGAGGCAAGAAACGTATTCAAGTGACCCGTGAGTGTTCTGGCATGTTTAGCAGGCCCGGAAGATGTATCCAGATTTTCCAGATCTAATCCATATTTTTTAAGATACTCCAACGAATGAGACGAACAATATGCCCTGGTTGGATAACCAAGATCATGAATATGAACCATCCCGGAAGTATGCGCCTCTGCAACGTCTTTAGAATAGACCTCCTGGAGCGCGTATTGTTTCATAGTATTTTCAGCAACAGCAAGATTGATGGCTTCCGGATTATTTGAGGCTATGTTGCTGTTTTCCTTAACTTTGGAATATATAAGCTCTTCAATATCATATTTTGGCATGCCTATGCTGGTCTGCTTTTCAAGCTTCGCATTGTAACCTCTTTCAAAAAGTTCGTTATCAACTAACTCACGAATCAATGACGTGGTTATTCGATTCATGCCAGAAGCAAAAATGCGGCCCTCAACGACATTAGCAATTTCCTGAGCTATGCCTTCTGACAATTCCGCTTCTTTCTCCAGGGCCATTGCAATTTTTTTCTTGTTCCATGGAAATGATTCATCTTTGGATACAAGATCAACCATTAACGCTGCATCGGTTGTATCACCGCTCTTGGTGACTTGTTTTCTGACGCGGAGCGCTTTGCGCACCTTTGTTCTATCTCCTCTGTACAATATGTAAGCCTTCGCTGTCTTTGCATGTCCATTTTTAATTAAAATCTCTTCAACTAAATCCTGAATATCCTCTATACCAGGAATTACACCTTCAAATCTTTTCTGTAAAAAATGAGTAGCAACACTTGCAAGCTCTGTAGCAATAGCCCGATCTGCACCACCAACAGCTTTTGCAGCCTTAAAAATAGCATCGGCAATTTTGCTTTCATCAAATGCTACCATTCTACCATCACGCTTTTGAATCGTTTCAATTGTCATCGTATTATTACCCTTCATCCTTTCCTGTCTTTTTTTGTTTTGATTGTTTAGTTGAATGCATTAAAGGTTTCAACTCGTTAATAAATTCGTTTATATCTTTAAATTCTCTGTAGACAGACGCAAACCTGACATAAGCAACTTTATCCAGAACCCTGAGATGTTGCATAACAAGCTCACCGATAGACGTTGTTGCAACCTCTCTCTCAAACTTATCGTATACCACACTTTCTATCTCAGACACAATGTTTTCAAGCGTGTCAATTGATACAGGTCTTTTTTCACACGCTTTGAGTAATCCTGTCAATATCTTATTACGATCAAAATTAATCCTGCTGCCATCTTTCTTTACTACCCTTATTGGACTTTCTTCAACCCTCTCGTATGTTGTAAATCGCCTACCACAATTTAAACATTCCCGTCTTCGCTTTACACTAAACCCATCCGTCGATGATCTTGAATTAATAACTTTATCGCTGTCAACCTTACAAAATAGACATTTCATAACGGTATAGTAGAAAAAAATGACTCACGCAAAATTAACCTTATAATATCAATATATTGGATGCCGTGTAAGCTAGCATACAACATATAGAATGTCAAGTAGATTTCCAGGAATCAGCAAGTTTATTTTCCAATACAGAACTCTGAAAATATTCTGTCTAAAATATCATCTGTTAACACCTCCCCGGTAACTTCACCAATAGTATCCAACGCCTTTCTCAAATCTATCGCTACAAGCTCGTAACCTATTCCTTCATTTAATGAATCTGATGTTTGCTCTAAAATATCAAGCGCCCTGCCAAGCACAACTCTCTGCCTCATTGTAAAAACTACATCTGACGCAGAAAGATCGATGTTATTTTCAAAAACACTGGAGACCATTGTCTTTTTTAATTCATTTAATCCCTCACCTGTAAGCACAGATGTTTTTACTACAGGAAAAGCCTTCATCTTTGAGGAAAGATCTTCGTAACAAGTCTTTTGTTGCAGATCAATCTTATTAATCACTATTATCTTGCTTCTTGTAGTTATAGAATCAAAGAACTTTATCTGCTCACTGGAGAGATTCATGCAACCGTCTATAACAAATATGACAATTTGGGCAGTATCTATAGAACCGTAAGTTCTTTGCTCAATTACAGACTCTAATTCTCCTTTTCCATAAGCAATTCCTGCGGTATCTATAATTCGGAAATTTATTCCTTCTAAATCCACATCAGCTTCCAGCGTGTCTCTAGTCGTACCACTAACCCGTGTTACTATCGCCTTTGAGCGATTTAACAGCTTGTTATACAAACTCGACTTGCCGGCATTAGGCCAGCCAACTAAAACAGTTTTTACACCATAATGAGATATTCTCGGTTTTTGTCCGCTTCCTGCAACTATGTATAATTCTTCTTTTATATGCTCAAGTTGTTTCTTTGTTTCATCAAGCGTGATTAACTCAATATCTTGATCGAGGAAATCAATAGCAGCCTCTATCCTGGCGCAGAACTTCACCAATTCCCCCTGTATGTTATTCATACACTCAGTCAACCTTCCCTTCAGATTCGAAACAGCCATTAACAACTCAGAATCTGTCTGGGAACGTATTATGCGCAATACCGATTCCGCTTCGGCAAGACTTATTCTCCCATTCAGAAATGCCCTTTTGGTGAACTCTCCGGGTTCTGCAATCCGAATTCTCCTTACTGCTTCCTCTCCATTCTCCCTGCAAACATTCTCACTTCCCGACGAAAGCAGTGTCTCCATGATCATTTCAATCAGTGGAGGCGAACCAAAGGTATGGATTTCTATAATATCTTCCCTGGTGTATGAATTTGGAGACTTCATGATGTAAATACATGCGGGGATCCTGACATTTTCACTTTCAAGATAAATGTGACCGTCACAGGAACTAAAACCTTTCTCATGCGTAATCTTTTCACCGTCACCAGGCATAAAGGTACTCTCCAGGCAGCCAAATACATCTTTACCGCTAAGCCTGATAATTACCTTGAGAGATCTACCGGAAGGTGTGGATACCGCTAATATAGTATCGCTTAAACCAAAAGACATGATTTTCCGTTTACTTACAGAAGTGAAACCTTATTTTACCTTTGCCTTAGCATCAATTACCCTCTTCCCTTTGTAATAGATATCAAGCTTCTTAACACTTCTTCTAATCAGTATTTGTTCACCGATACTAATCATCGTACTGGCGGTCCAGTACAGGGTAAGTCCTGAAGGGAAGTTGTAAAGTATGACAGGAAATATAAGGGGCATCATCTGCATCATTTTCTGCTGCATCCTTGCTTGAGGGTCATCTCCTGTGGTCTTTGGCGTTAGTTTCATTTGCACAAATGACGCAGCACCCATTATTAACGGCAGGATGTTTAACCATTCCCCAAGAAACGGTATGGTGAATGAGAGATGTAATAATTTATCAGGTTCGGACAGGTCAGTGACCCACGATACAAAAGGCGCCTGCCTCATCTCAAAGGAGTTTTGAAGTGTCCTGAATAAGGCAAAGAATACCGGCAGTTGAAGCAGGATCGGGAAGCAACCGCTCATTGGATTTACCCCATGCTGCTTAAACAGCTTCATTTGCTCCTGCCCCACCTTTTGTTTATCACCTTTATGTTTCTCTTTTAACTTAGCGATAAGGGGTTGCAGCTGCTGCATCCTGAACATCGACATCTGACTTTTCCTCGTCAAGGGAAAAAGTACCAGTTTTACCAGAAAGGTAAGCAGAAGTATGGAAACTCCATAATTGGGAATAGCCCCATAAAATATATTTAATATTTTTACAAGTACCTTGCATATAGACCTTGTCATCCCAAAATCATAATCCGAAATCGCTAAAAGGCCGTCGCATTGAGTTAAAGCCTTATTATTTTTAGGCCCGAGGAAGAAAGTATAATCATGTCGTCTTTCACCCTGTGGTAGTATAGTCATTCTTTTAGCATGGAGGTCTACAGTAAAATCATCCTCATAAAAAGGGTCCGGATTTTTAACTGACTCAGATGTTACAGCAGCTATCCTATTGTTCACCGAAGGCTTTAAAACAGCCGCAAAATATTTATTAGTAGCACCGGCCATTGTGATACCTACAGATTCGTTTTTATACGGCATATCCTTAACATCTGTATGTGCAAGCTTCGTCTTACCTTTTCCTACATCTATTCCGGCTATTGATGCAAGACCGGTAATTTTGTCTATTTCCGGATATAAACCATTAGCTACCGTTATTGAATATGATGCCAGAATCTCAGAATCCGTAGTGTTTTGCAAAGTTATGGCGACATCAAAATAATATTTCCCGCTCTGCAAAGATATGTCCTTTGTTATTTGAATACCATTCTCTAAAAGGGTAGCGAAAACAACCTTGTCTGATCCACTCTCAACCACCTTATATCTACGGGTTTTCAGCTGATATCTTCCTTCCTCCGTCAATTTCATACTTAATGGAAGGGAATCTGTCCTTGATGGCTTAAGCAGCTCTAAAACCTGCGTCCTTTCCGGGTTCCTGAATTCCGGCAATATTACTGATTTCAACGCAGCACCTTCATTAGTCCATACAGTCTTCATCACATCGTTTTGTATCAATATGTAATCCTGCAGTTCTATGTCTTCTCGAACAGTTTTCTTGACCTTCTTAACCTTCTCAACGTTTTGCCCTTCTACCGCTGTAGTTATTTTTTCTTCAATAGTTTCTTCTGCAACTTTTTCCGTACCTTCTTCATCAGGCTGCTGAGCTGGCTGCATCTTATTAAAGAAATAAAGCATTATTATCCCACAAAGGACTAAAGCTATTAATCCTTTCTTATCCATTCACTTGTACCCCAAACTTTCTTGAACAAAGAAATATTTTACAATATATGTTCATCATAATTAGTTATACCTAAATCGCTCAATTCAGATCTCATGAAAAGGTGATTGTATGCAGGAGTGAATATTATTTACCGGATAAATAAGGAAGGAAAATACTTTTATCCGATTAAAAACAGAAGAAATCAAATAATTTATAATATTCCCCAGGGCATAAAGAAGACGAACCAATCTATCCCCTAATAATTCCCAATAAAACAATCTAAATGAAACTAGTTCATTCCTTATCTTCCGGCATCTCCGCTTCATCAATTAACATTACGGGAATATCGTCCTTTACCGGGTACCTCCTCCCGCATTTTGTACAAACTATCTTGTCGTTTTCAAGCCTTACCTCAGTCTTGCATAGCGGGCAGGCTAGTATATCCAACAGTTCTTTATCAATCATAAAACTACCTCAAAAACTTTCCGTATAAATATACAGCCATTCTATAAAAACTGTCTGAGTAAAAGACTAATTTTCATTTGCAGATACCCGAATCTCATCAAAATCCTGGAATTGCTCAAGTTTAATCTTTTTCAAGCGCACCAACTCAAGTAAAGCCAGGAAAACCCCTATAATCTCTACCTTGCCATTGGTACTATAAAGTAACTCCTTAAATGAGATTGCATGAGTACTATTTAATCTGTTTATAACCTTATCCATATATACTTGTACCGGAATATCATCATATACGATTTTCGTAATAACGTCTCCCATTGTCTGCTTCATAAAGGTTGAGAAAAATTGCGCAAGCTTCCACACATCTATCTCGTCCAAATGCAGTTTCTCATCTCCTTCTTTTTCATCATCTATCAGCCGCTCCTCCGGCCTTGAAAATCTATGACTTCTCTCCTCAGACAATCTTGTCATTGCTGTAGTAGCTTCCTTGTACCTTTTATATTCGAGAAGCTGCTTTACCAATTCCAATCTCGGGTCTTCTTCATCTTCGCCATCAATTACTTCATTGCGGGGTAAAAGTGTTTGAGATTTTATATACATCAAAGTCGAGGCCATAACCAGGAAATCCCCGGCCAGCCCAATATCAATACTCTGCAATTTCTCCAGATACATCATATATTGATCAGTGATTTTCGCAATTGGTATGTCATATACATCAACCTCCTCCCTGCGAATTAAATAGAGAAGGAGGTCTAATGGCCCGTTATAAATATCAAGATCAATTTTATATTCTGTTTGCATTTGACTTATTCAATAACCATTAAAAACCGGAAAATAACTTAAAAAAGAAAATTGTCGGCGGCCATATTACATAAGATAATATAGGTATATGAGCAAGATTTCCAAGCAATATTACCCCAAGCAAAATAAATGGGCTATAACGGCATACGTTTTCATACCCTGAAAGCATACTGCGAGGTAAAAAACCTTTCAAAATATGTGAACCATCTAACGGATAAAGTGGAATAAAATTAAAAATAGCTAATATTAAGTTTATCTGAATTGTCGTTATCAATAAATTGCCTAAATCGACTATCAAGGGACTTGCTTCTATTGCAAACTTGTTTAATATCTGAAATATTACACCAAAAATAAATGCAGAAACAAAGTTTGAAATAGGCCCGGCAGCAGAAACAAGCACATCATCTCGCCTGGGGTGTTTGAAATAACCGGGATTTACTGGTACCGGCTTTCCCCACCCAAAATGTGCTATAATAAAACAAATTGTCCCGACAGGGTCAAGATGCGCCAGTGGATTAAGAGTCAGACGCCCCTGCATCTTGGCTGTTGGATCACCTAATTTGTTGGCAGTCCAGGCATGAAAAAACTCATGAATAGTCAGAGCGTATAATATTGCAATTGCAAAAAGAAGTATACTTTTAGGGTCAAAACTCATACATCTTAATTCGTACCGTGTAATAAAGTTAACATGTTATCACGCTCAACATAGTATGTCAAGCAAAGTTTAACTTGAATAAAAATTGCTTATGCATATAATACACCAGTATTTATAATTAGTTTTGCTCTCTCACGATTAAGCATGAAAACAACTTTAACTGATATAGAATACGGTAAAAATGTCATAGAGACAGAGGCAAATGCGGTCAAAAACCTTATTCGTCATATCGACGACAACTTTCAGAATGCGGTTGATTTAGTTATTAATTGCAGAGGAAGAATTGTCGTAACAGGGATTGGTAAAGCAGGCATTATAGGCCAGAAGATATCGGCTACATTAGCCAGTACCGGCACCCCTTCCTATTGGATGCATTCTTCTGAAGCAAAACATGGTGATCTTGGAAGAGTAGTTGCAGAAGATGTGGTTATAGCTCTTTCAAACAGTGGTGAAACTGAAATAATTCAACTTATACCATTTTTAAAGAAAATCGGCTCAAAGATTATTGCAATAACAGGCAATAATAAATCCAACCTGGCAACGTACAGCGACATAGTCTTATATATAGGCAATATTGATGAAGCCTGCCCGTTAGGCCTTGCTCCTACTGCAAGTTCCACAACCATGCTCGCGCTGGGAGATGCGTTGGCATTAACGGTATTCAAGAAGAGAAACCTGAGTAAGGAAGAATACGCATTTTATCACCCGGGTGGTGAGATTGGAAGGAAGCTTCTCCCTGTAGAGGCAATAATGCGGAAAGGTGTAGAGAATCCTGTAGCTAATGAAGACACTACTGTGGCAGACGCACTCAAAATTATGACAGACACAAAGGGTAATCCGGGAGCTGTAAATATAATCGACATAAACAACAAACTGGCAGGGTTCTTTACGGATGGAGACCTTAGAAGAAACCTTCACAAAGGTACTTCCTTTCTTAATAATGCGATCAAAGATGTTATGACAAAAAACCCAAAATCCATCACATCCGACTGTCTTGCATCAGAGGCATATAAGATATTGAGGGAAAACAAAATTGACCAGCTTCCTGTTGTAGACAGCAATAACACTCCCATTGGCATAATCGACGTACAAGATCTGCTTGACACAGGAAACTAAATTATCAGCGTAATCCAAATCAAAAACCGCCCTGACCAGTAAATTATTGAATTATGAATTTCCTTCATAGGGCATCATAGTTTCTTGCCTTTAATCTGTACCATTGTAAACTATGAATAGGATATTTATCTAAACTTCTATCGTCTTATTAATACGGAGGTATATGTGTTGAATAATGTAAAAATGGTTATTGTTGACGTAGATGGTGTGCTTACAGATGGAAGAATCATACTGGACGCAAACGGAATCGAATCAAAAGCTTTTTATGTACAAGATGGTACCGCCATTACATATTTACACCGTGCAGGTATAAAAACTGCCATTATCAGTGGAAGAGAAAGCAAAGTCGTTGAGCTTAGAGCTAAAGAACTTTGCATAGAAGATGTATACCTTGGTATACACAACAAGTTAGAAGCTTATGAAAAAATCCTCAAGAAACACAAAATAAAAGACAGTGAAATTTGTTATATTGGAGATGACCTTATTGATCTACCAATTCTGAGAAAAGTTGGTTTTTCGGTTGCCGTACCAAATGCACCTTCAGAGGTAAAGGAAAATGTCTCATATGTAACCAATGCACCAGGAGGATATGGCGCTATACGTGAAGTAACAGAAAATATCCTGAAATCCCAGGGCAAGTGGGACGCCATAATCTCAAGGTACTTCTAAGAAAATAAAATTATTATGATAGATTTAGCAAGAAAAAGACGCCGGTTAGTTTATTTGGTAATAATGTTCATTTGCTTTTCATTCTTGGCGTTATCAATCTCAGGTTTGTTTAGATTTACAGCTTTTGTAAAGAAGGAAGAAAAACCCATATTAAAAGAAATCATAGATGAAGACTCCAAAAAAAAGCAGAAGCAGACTCAAGTACCCGGAGCAAATGACATTTCTCAGGAAATTTATGGACTTTATTTGCCAAGTTACAATGATAGTGGAGAAGAAGTATCCGTAATAAGAGGTGCTTATACTATCTTCTTCGACAACAAAATCTATAAAATAACTAAACCAGAAATAGAATTTGCAGGTGACAGCAACAATGACGATAATGACAAAGAATCAAAAGGAGTTGTTATAACTTCAGACTTCGGAGAGATGGATAAGACGAATAATCAGGGATTTCTTTATGACAATGTAATAACCAGATTTGGAGAAGACCTTGAGATATATACAGAAGATCTTACGTATTCGCCGGAAGATAATAAAGTGAATACAGACGGCCCGGTTACAGTAAAAGGAGGACGAATGTTGGTTACAGGAACCGGTTTTGAAATAAGTTTATCTGACGCAAGGGCAGTAATAAAGAATGACCCGGAAATGGAAATAATAAGTAATAAAGATGAAGTATTTATATTCTCCGATGAGGGATTCTCTTCAAATAGTAATATTGCAGAGAATGTCTTTATACGAGCCAGTGGTGAATTAGCCTTTGAACACAAAAAAAAACTTGCCACATTTTATGACAATGTGCGTTCTTCCAGAGGCAAAGCTACAATTCACTCCGATAAATTATCAGTACCTTTTGACTCCAAATTAAAAAGCATGGAACAGGCAATAGCAAGCGGTAATGTTTTGGCATCAGATGGTGAGAAAAATGCTAAAGGAGAAACATTTACCTGGGATACAGAAAAGGAGATTGCAATACTGGAAGATGATCCGGTAGCTGAATACTCCGAAGACGAGCTATCAATAACTGCCCCTAAGATTATATTCTCTCAAGTTCACGGCAGAATGGACGTTCCGGTAGCCGGGCAGCTTACAACGACCGTCAACTTAAAGAGCAAAGAACAAGATGAAAAAGACGCAAACAAAAAAACAGAAACAACTATTGCATCTTCTGACAAAAAGACGTCCTATGATACCGTTACAATAAGCTGGAAGGGAAAGATGTCTTTTGTACAGGACACAAACCTGGCAACTTTCGAAGATGATGTTGTTGCTACAAAGGAAAACACGAAACTATACTGTGAATGGCTTGAAATGCGTTTTGATAATGAAAATAATTTTTTGGAGGAGATGGAAGCCACAAAGAACGTATACATGATTGAAAAAAGAGGTTACACATTCAGACAAGCAAAGGGAGATAAACTTATCTGGGCTTCAGCAAAAGATTATACAGAGCTGTATGGCAGTAATCCATTGGCCTCAGTAAAGGATGACAAAAAGCAAGTGTTCGCCCCAAAGATCACATTCTTAGAATCTGAAGAAAAAATGCTTGCCGAAGGAAAGGGATATCTGCTGGCCAAAACTCACTCAAAGAAGAAAGGCAAAAAGTCTAAGAAGAAAGATCCCGGTTTTCTTGATTTTAATCAACAAGAGAAATTATTTATAGAAGAAGAATTAATAAGAAAAAGCAACCTTCTTACAATGAAAGAATCTTCCACAAAGAAGAGTAACGTAGATCCTAATCTCCTCAGGATTAACTGGACTAAGGAGATGATCTACAATGGCAGTAGTCAGTTTGCAAACTTCTACGAAATGGTTAAACTCACAAAAGAGAAAGAAAAGCTTGATTGTGACAGACTGGACGTTTTTTTCGATGACCAGGACCAGGTAAGAAAAGCCACTGCGTTTGGAAACGTTTATTTTCTTAATCCGGATTCAGATAATACTGAAGGATTGGGAACCCTGCTTGAATGGGATTTGATAAAAGACAAGGCAGTGCTGACAGGAAACCCTCTTGCAGAATTAAGGAAATCAGGAAATCGGACTTTTTCTAAAAAGATTTATTTTGATCTAAGAACAAACAGGGTAAACTGGAAAGGACGGCCACACTGGAAAGTCTACGACACATCAGGAGTAAGCACATCAGGATCAGGAAATTAAGGATGACAAATAAATTACCTTGCATAATTTCTATAACTATACTAGTTTTTATTATAAATTTACGGACAACAATTCCCGCAGAATTATCTACAAATATTATGGTTATAGCACGGCATGGCTCACTGGAACACACCCCTGAAAATACATTTGCTGCCTTTGAACAGGCGTTAAACATAGGTGTAGATGGTTTAGAGGTTGATGTACGAAGGACAAAGGACGACAGGTTAATCTTGATGCACGATGACACTATTGACCGTACAACCGACGGCAAAGGTTATGTCAGCAAATTACTATATGACGAAATCAGACTATACGATGCAGGCGCATGGATGGGAAAAGAGTTCGCTGGAGAAAGAGTACCACTTCTATCAGATGTGTTACAATTTGCTAAAGAAAGAAATATTATAATCATTCTAAATGTTAAAGATTACGGCATCGAACTGAAAATACTGTCTCTTATTGAAAAGTTTGACATGATAAATCAGATCTATTTTAGCGGAAGATTAGACCAGGTTCGTAGTAAAAATATTGGTATCCAGGGAATACAACTGGTATTTACACCACTAGATGAATTAACTAATGAAGTAATAGACTTTATCCACGAAAAGCGTAAACATGTTGGAATCAGTCTGTTTAACACAGATGATAGAGAAAAAATGAAAGAAGCTATGGTTGAGGGTGTTGATGTTCTTCTGACCGACTATCCAACTGTTGCAATGGACGTTCTCCATTACAGGACTAAAAGCGAAACAAAGAATATAGAACCAAGAAAAGATGGGTTAGAGACTAATATAGAGGGCAATACAGGGCAAATTGAGGGCCTCATCGATACAATTACACAGGGTTCACCTGATGAGTCCAGAATGGCCGCTCTGATACTAAGCACCTTGCCACCGGACACATCTGTCCCTGCACTTACCAAGCTCTTATTTTACAAAGACCTCTTAAAAGTCTCCATTCCCCTCAAAAAAACTTTTTCTATCTTCAACTTTAAGAAAAAAAAGGAGAAAAAAGACAACCGTTTATTCTCTACGGCTCAGATCCACAGAAACATTATATGGGCTCTTGGCCTCACCAAGAACAGTCGTGCGGTAGAGCCGCTAATTATGCAACTGGAAAAATCCGATAAATATACAGAAACAGAAACTAAAAGGGAAATTATACAGGCACTCAAAATGATTGGAGACAAGCAGGCGCTTCCCGCCTTACATGAAATTCTGCTGAACAGAGAAGAATCTTTTTTAGCCAACAGAGAAAACACTTCTTTAGTCAGGTATGATGCAGCAAGGGCGCTGGGTAGTATAGCAAGTACAGATTCTATCTATACCCTTATACAGGCGCTTGACGATAGTAACTGGATGGTCAAAGGAGCTTGTGCGGCTGCTCTTGCAGGAACAGAAGACAAAAGGGCCATAAAGAAACTTAAGTCTATCTTAAATTCTGGTGGAGGATACGAAGCTTCATGGGCACGCGATAGAGTAGCCTGGTCATTAGCAAGAATGGGAGATGAAGGATTAGCGGCTCTTGTTACAACACTGGGTAGTACAGGGGGAACAAGGGCCTGCTGGGCCCTCGTAGGAATAGGAGAACCGACCATACCTCACATGCTTACAACACTCAGGGGTGCAGGTAGAAATGAACGCAGAAGAGTGGCAATGGTATTAGGGTGGATTGGAAGCAAGAAAGGAGTTGTACCTCTTTCGTGGTCACTTATAGACGAAGACTTTGAAGTAAGAAAAGCAGCTGCCTGGGCCATGAGCAGAGCTGGAGGAGATAAGGCAGTCGCGGCACTTGAACGTGCACTTGTAGAACAGGATGAAAGGAATGAAGATATTAACGATAAGATATCTATATTAAATCATCAGCTAACTATCTTGCCCAAACTGCTTATCGTTTTAGACAAAAGAGAGATGCAATACTCAGTGCTTAAATGGGCATTTGCAAAAGAGGACAGAATGATTAATGATAGACTGAAAGTTTCAAAAGACCATTTTGAATTCACAAATAGCGCATTGAACAACCTGCTTGGCGTGATTAACAAAAGAGAGATGCAATTCACTGTGCTTAAACGGGCATTTGCAAAAGTCTTTTTAGATAAAAGAAAGATGCAATTCACTGTACTCAAATGGGCATTTGCAAAAGAGGATAGAATGATTAATGACAGACTGAAAGTTTTAAAAGAACGGTTTGCAATCTTACATAACGAGGAGAGAATGATTAATGATAGACTGAAAGTTTCAAAAGACCGGTTTGCAGTCTCACATAGTGCTAGTGTTTTGAAAACCCTTATTGTCGAATTAGCAAAAAGAGAGATGCAATTCACAGAACCTAAATGGGTATTTGGAAATAAAGACAGAGAGGCTGACAATCAGCTGAGAATTTCAAAAGATCGGTTTGTTGTCTCAGATAGTGATGTGAACGAATTATTTTTTGACACATATTACGATATGCAAACTTCGGCACTAAGATGGACATCTGCAGAAGATGACAGAAAGATTAGCGAGCGGCTGAAGGCTTCAAAGGACAGATTAGCATACCTAATCGACAGTGGGCTGCAAAGAGATATTGCCAAGCTTCTTGTCATGCTGGCACATAAGGAAGACGTTAAAAACGAAATCCTTGCCGACATTAAGCAATTGAATAAAAGTCTGCAGAGAAACAATGAAGTGAGAGAATATGCAAAAGAAGCAATACAAAGAATAAAGAATAAACTTTAACCTAAACAAAGAAACGGCAAAGAACTATGAGAAATAAAATCGTTTACCTTGTAGGATCAGGCCCCGGTGACCCGGGGTTAATTACAGTAAAAGGGCTTGAGTGCATCAAAAAAGCCAATGTCATTGTCTACGACTACCTTGTTAACTATTCTCTGTTAAAAAATGCCAGAGACGATGCGGAAATAATCTATGTCGGAAAAAAAGGCAATCAGCACACAATGGAACAGGAGGACATTAACCAACTGCTTGTAGACAAGGCTATGGAAAATAAGATTGTAACCAGGCTGAAAGGCGGAGATCCATACGTCTTTGGCAGAGGAGGAGAAGAGGCTCTCGTACTAAAAGAACATAATATACCTTTTGAAGTAGTCCCCGGTATAACTGCGGCTATTGCAACGCCTAACTATGCCGGTATACCGGTAACACATCGTGCCTACACATCTACTTTTGGACTTATCACTGGACATGAGGATCCGACAAAAGATCAAAGTGATATAGACTGGGAAAAACTAAGTACCGGTTTAGGCACATTGACATTCTATATGGGGATTAAAAATCTTCCAAACATAGTCAGCCAGCTTGTCAAACACGGCCGTTCCAAGGATACGCCTGTTGCCGTAATCAGATGGGGAACCACCACCGCACAAGAGACAGTAACAGGCACACTCTCAAACATTGTAGAAAAGGCAAAAACAATCAAACCCCCCGCTATCACGATAGTAGGAGAGGTAGTAAACCTCAGAGAACACCTTAACTGGTTTGAATCAAGACCTCTTTTCGGCAAAACCGTAGTGGTCACCCGCTCCAGAGACCAGGCAAGTGAGTTTTCAGAACAACTAACCGATCTCGGCGCAAATGTCCTGGAATTTCCTACCATAAGCATAACCAGCCCTGATGATTTCACCCCCCTGGACAAGGAAATAGAAAGATTAGAGTCCACTGACTGGATTATCTTCACCAGTGTGAATGGTGTCGACTGTTTCTTTCATAGATTATCTGAACTTGACGGTGACGTCAGGGATCTTAAAGGAGTAAAGATATGTTCCATAGGCCCTGCAACAACAGAGAGAATAAAGGGATTTCATATTAAAGTAGACTGCCAGCCGCCCAAATATGTTGCTGAAAGTGTGGTTGAAGTGTTAAAAGAAATCGAAGACCTCAAGGGAAAGCGAATCATGATGCCCAGGGCAGACATAGCACGAAGCTATCTCCCTGAAGAACTCCAGAAAATGGGAGCAGATGTTGCAGATATAGTTGCCTATAAAACAGTTGCCGCAACTAACGGAGACAATTCCGTTCTTGATAAGCTAAAGGACGAAACGGTTGATATTGTAACCTTCACAAGTTCTTCAACAGTGAGGAATTTTGCCAAGATTGTTGGTGAAGATAACTTATCCGCTTTTAAAGGAAACGTTCAATTTGCAAGCATAGGGCCAATAACAACTGAGACTGCAGAAGAGATGGATATTAAAATCTCTATAAAGGCCGATGAATATACAATTCCAGGACTGGTACAGGCAATAGTTGATAAAATAGGTTAAATGCGGAAGGGGAGATTCGAACCCCCATAGTGCGACTGTAAGCAATCACTATATAATCACTTAAAAATGCTATATCCTTTTGGTGACTGTCCAGTGACACCACTCTCCAAATTTATTACTTTTTCTTTATATACCATTATCCATAAATATACTAGGATCTTCTAACTATGAAACTCTTTGTAATCATACATACATATCGCATAATGGTACGATAAACATTTATTTTAGACGGTCCATCTTTTAAGTCATATCGTAATACCATGGGTACCTCAGTAGCTTTTAAAGAAGGTAATTTACTTAACTTAAGCAAAATTTCCGTCATACATGAGAACCCTTTCTCCTCTACAAGATTGCCCTTATGAAAAGAAAAGCCTTCCTTTAATTTCATTCCCTTATATGCCCTGTAACCACACGTATAATCTTTAACACCTTTTATAGGAAAAATTGTCCCAAGGAGTAAATTTACTGTCTTGCTGAGAACTTTTCTCTTAAAAGATAAACCAATCTCTTTGCCGCCGGGTTGGTAGCGTGATGCTATTACTACGTCATATCCTTCCTTAATTTTATTAACCATTTCTATAACATAAGAAGGGCTGTGAGTATTGTCACCGTCCATCGTTATAATAATGTCTTCCGAGGAACAAGTGCGCACTACCTCCTTTAGCCCGGTACATATTGTTACTCCTAAACCCTTATTTGTCCGGTGACTAATCACCCTTAGAGGGATACTCTTATTAAATGAAAGGGCTATTTGTTTGGTTTTGTCTGTACTACCGTCATCAACAACTA
>Ga0208639_1001106_pt1 | contig 18208 bp, 12 predicted proteins | sample ETNtaG_33_FD_185772 | JGI IMG/M metagenome (GOLD analysis project Ga0208639, IMG submission 185772) | Marine microbial and viral communities from oxygen minimum zone, Eastern Pacific Ocean - ETNP201310SV76 (SPAdes) (version 2) | ecosystem: Environmental > Aquatic > Marine > Oceanic ...
CTCTCCCCGCTCCCATCCGTGTTTTGATTTCTATCTCTAAGGGTTACCTGTTTGAGCATCTCGTAATCTCTCAGGTTGAACATCATCTTGTTCAGAACGATATTTGATTCAGCGCCGGAGGAGGAAATTCGCCCTGTAAGTGTGAGTACCGGTGTCTTGCCGTCCTCTCCCTTCGAAAAAACCAAACGATCAAACAGGACGGCTTCCGGGAGCGCTGACGTTAGGAATTTCAGAACCTGAAACACCTTCTTGCTGAGATACTGATCGTATGCCTTCGTTCCATGGATCAGTTCGGTTACAGCAAGTTTGTACGAAATGTCATAGAACAAGCTGTTCTGTTTGACAAGGGTGGAGAGTTCCAACTGGTGACTTTTTAGCTCACTCTCAAGCCGTATTGCTTCGAAGTAGCTGTTAATTGAGACAAAAGAGCCGAGCAGTATCAGGATGGCGGCTGCAATCTTCCCTAAATTGAGTGGATAAATGAATCTGGAGTTACTTCGCTGTTCGTCGGGCAGCAGATTCAGTCTGTCCTTGGGATCAAGAAGAAGCCCTATGTTTACAGAAAAATCTTCTTCCTCGATCTTTAGGGCATCATCTGCATACTGTACCGTCTCCGGTAAAACAAGTTTTGATACTGTTTTTTCAAAGTCCTCCGAGATGTATTCCTCAATGTTGGGAAGGTTCGTTCCGATGCCACTGACGAGAATATGTTTGCTCAGGTAGTGACCTTCATGCTTGAAATACTTGATGGTGGCATAGATCTCTGATTCCAGTTTCTCAAAAACCGCCCGTGCTTTCTTGTCATTGCGCACATCCAGTGACCGAAGCGCCGAAACCATGCCCTTTAGTCTTGCATCACCCACTTCAAGCCCGCTTATGCTTGATAACTCTGATCCCTCAGCGCCACTTTCATGGACGGGACTGTCCACAAAATCATCTGCACTCACGATCGATCTCCTTGAGTCCTTGATTTCCCAATCATTAATGATTGTGATAGACGTCCGATGCGTGCCGATGTAGACGAGGATGATGTCCCCATGGTCTTCCGGAAAGTTATATCTGTACAGATCAAACTGAATCTTGGCTATGGAAGTGGTGAACCGGGGCTGAATCTTCGCCGCAACGAGCTTTCTGTAATCTTCCTCGATAGGTGATCTGTCACCCACCGATGCGATGAAATACCTCTGAGGGTCATCAGCTCTGCTCTTATACTCTATCCAGTTAACAATTGCACTCTCTGGCTCAACAGAAAACCGCTTACACATACTCGTCTTGATGAACCCGTCTAACTCTTTTCCTTTCAAATCTGGGGTTCTCAGAGGATCCATGTTAAAGGAATACCTGTTGCTGTAATAGGCGAGATATAGTTTCTGCCAGTTCTTTTTCTTGATCTTATTCCGATAAACATATTGTACCAGAGAGGGGAGGTCGACAATGGGCTCACCATCGATCTTCATCGGAAGGTGATATATTTCCTGATCAAGAATTCTGAATCCCCGCTGAGTGATAGACGCCCTCAGATATTTTACTTTCCCGTCAATCTCTGCGAACGTTACTGCATTAATGTATCCGCTGAGTCTTCTTTTCAGGTAGAGCCCCCAGCCAACTCCCTTGGGCTTCTGTACCTCTTCCCGCTCTTTCTCCTCATGAATTTCTTCAGTGGTGAAATCCGCCACTGGTTCATCGCTCTCTCCGGTCATATCGATACGGAGGCGCTCAAGATGGTCTCCTAACGAGCGTTTCTCTTGAAGGGTAATTCTCTTCCCATCCTTTCGCTGGGCCGAACGGACAATATAATCGATCCCGCCAAGAGAATAATCAGCTTCCGGTATCAAATATACAACGTCATCAAACATGATTGTCTTGGTCAACTCCTCTGACGCCGCCGTCTCTTTATACAGAGGTTCTTCCCTGCTGACAGTCGCCGATGAACTTCTTGTCAGAAGTTTGTCCAGGATGCTCTCTCCACTGGGGGTCGGTTTGAGTTCATCAGCATGCCTTTCCACTTGAGCTTTCTCTCTCGGGACTCTCGTTGTACTCTCTTCTGTTGGCTCCTCAGAAACGGGTTCATACTCAACGCTCTCAGCAGGCTCTCTCTCCTCGGAATCACCCTCTGCTATCCCACTTTCAGCAGAATCATCTAACTGATCAGTTCCGCCACCGTCATCACTCTCATCTTCTACCTTCAAGTAGCTCTTCTTCGTGATACCGTTGACGATCTCCGTCTCAGCCACAAATATTAGATTAGCTTTTTCAAGTTTTTTTATATGGTAATAGATCTTTTGTCGAGGAAAATCGATCTGCTCTGCAATATCGTTCGCCGACAACGGCTCACCCCCTAAAACCGTCATTATTGAATTCTGTATTGAATTTTCCACGTCGTCTTACAAGGTTTTAACTGTTTTGATGTCTTTCATGTAGTCAAGCACTTTCCCAAAATATTACCGTGTTGAAGCGAGATTACAACGTAACAAAACAAAATTCAAGCGAAAAGTAATTGCGAATATATATGAATATTGTGTTACTCTTTTATTTACAGTAACTTATGCTATATTTTATAACGTGCTACAACGTTGTAATACTGTGTGATTTTTGTCCTAAACAGCCACATTCACCGTGGCGGCTGAGATTATACAATATCTATTCTTTTCACCTGTATACCGCATAATATTCTACCTTTTCACCCCATACATTTCCTCAATTAAATGACCATACCGTTTTTCAATAACATTCCGTTTAACTTTTAATGTGGGTGTAACTTCGTCGTCATCTTGAGAAAGCTCCTCTTCTAGAATACGGAACATTTTTACGGTTTCATAGGATGCCAGTTTTCCGTTCATTCGCAAAACCTCTGAACTTATCAGATCGTTGATTTCCAGAAGCTGAGATAGTTCTTTGAGGTCTGAATAAATCAGTTGACGATCCCGGGCATATTTTGTTACTTCATCTTCATCAAGTGTTAATAGCCCAACAAGATACTTTCTACGATCTCCAAACACCATGAACTGGCTGACATACTTCGATGTTTTCATCAGGTTTTCTATATTCTGTGGAGCCACATTTTTCCCGGCTGCGGTGATAAGAATATCTTTTTTCCGGTCCGTAATCCAAAGAAAACCATCCTCATCTATTTTACCCATGTCACCTGTGTGCAGCCAGCCATTCTCGTCAATGGTTTTCTGGGTTTCTACTTCATTCCTGTAATACCCTTGACTAACATGGGGCCCGCGCGTTAATACCTCGCCATCTCCTGCTGTTTTCATCTCGGTTTTGGGGATTGCTTTCCCTACTGACCCCAAACGGTTTTCCCACGGCCGGTTGGCTGTAATAAGTGCAGATGATTCAGTCATTCCGTAAGCTTCCACTACATTCAAACCCACGCTCTGGAGCCATCTTAGGATTTCCGAACTGATAGGCGCCGCACCGGAGAGGACAAGCTTCACCTCGCCACCAAGCAGGTCTCTCACCTTCCTTAATACTAACCAATCCATTATCTTTAAAGCCATCTTTTGGTGCAGAGGGAAAATGCCTCCATTCAAACGGGAGTCCATTTCTCTTTGTCCTAAGGCCAGCGCCGCAATGTATATATTTTTTTGGAAAAAGGTGGCGTCATCCACGGTAGTCTTTACTTTTGCATGAAACTTTTCAAACACACGGGGAGTCCCGAAGTGGAATGTAGGTCCTACTTCGCGCATGTTGAATCCCATATCATCCATACTTTCCGCAAAGGCAGTTTTGGCCCCACATCCCAATTTCAACAGTGAACCCACCATTCTCTCAGCTACATGTGCCATGGGAAGATACGCCAGGGAAAGATCATCCTGATTCAAGTCCAGTAAATCCACTATCTGCTGGATAGTGAAAAGAAGGTTTCCGTGAGATAGAACCACACCTTTTGGGGGACCGGTGGTGCCTGAGGTATAGACAATCGTAGCGATGTCAGTCGGTTCTGTATTCTGTCTTAAGGAAACCGGTGATTCAGGTTCCTCGCTCCTTTTGAACCGGGTGAGAAAATCCTGAAAAGAGATTACTTTATCATTTTCCTTCGCTTCAAAGGGTTCATACACCACCGCCAGTTCCACATGAGGTGCATCCCCCCATATCTTCAGGAGTTTATCCAGCTGTTCCTGGTCTTCTAGAAAGATAATTTTACAATCCGAATGATGGATGACATATTCACACTGCTCAGCAGTATTAGATTGGTAAATGGGTGTTGTCACTGCACCGCAACTTAGGATAGCCATGTCGGTAATCACCCACTCCAGACGAGTGGTTGAAAGAATGCTGACACGGTCTCCCCTTTTTACCCCAGCAGATCGTAAACAGCCTACAACTTCATCGACCTTGGACAGATAACCCTTCCAGGTTACTGGTTCCCACCATCCTTTATTTTTGTGATATAGTGCTTCTGCATCACCATAATGTGTTGCCCACCATTCAAGTAGTTGGGGAACGTTCCGAATCTTATCCCAAGGAGGTCGTATTACTGCTGACCCCATATCTTTGCCCTTTTCATGTACTTCCCCTTGCCTTCACCCAAATATGATTCTCTCACCTTATCTTCCTGGCGGATAGATTTTGGTTCACCACTCATGAAAATTTTTCCATTTTTCAAGACAAAGGCGTAATCAGCAACATCAAGTGCTAAATTAACATTCTGCTCAACCAAAAGGATCGTGAGACCATCTTTGTTCATTTGTTTTAAAATTGTGAAAATCTCTTCTACCAGCATCGGCGAAAGGCCCAGAGAAGGTTCGTCTAACAGCAACAATTCGGGCTTGGACATCAAGGCTCTCCCAATGGCCAGCATCTGCTGCTCACCCCCAGAGAGGGTCCCGGCAAACTGGCGGAGTCTTTCTTTAAGCGCAGGGAAATAAGTAAAAACTTTTTCGGTCATATGACTATTTTTTTGTGTAAATGCACCAAGCTTTAAATTTTCTTCCACCGAGAGTTCGCTGAAGATGAGCCTTCCTTGAGGAACATGAGAAATTCCTGATTTGACAATTTTATTCGGATCCATTTTTTCAACCCGTTTGTCCTTAAACATAATCTGACCATATTCTGCCTCGACAACACCGCTGATTGTTCGTAAGAGTGTCGTTTTACCTGCTCCATTTGAACCCAGTATGGTGGCGATCTGCCCCTGTTTTACCTTCATGGTAATCCCATGTAGAACTTTAATCTTTCCATAGAATGTCTCTACACCTAAAAGCTCAAGCATGGTTTCCCTCTGCATAAGATTTTCCTAAAAACACCTCTAGTACAGCTGGGTTTGTTTTAATTTCTTCTGGTTTCCCTTCCGCCAGTTTTTCACCACTGTTTAGGACGATTACCCTATCACAGATGGGCATGACCAGACTCATGTCGTGCTCCACTACTAAAACTGTAATCCCCAAATTATTTCTTATTTCTCTGATAATTCTGGACATTTCAATTGTTTCTTGTTCATTCATCCCTGCAGCGGGCTCATCCAGCAGCAGTAGCCTCGGCTGTACAGCAAGTGCTCTAGCCAATTCCACCAGTTTCTGGATACCATATGGCATGCCAGCAGGACGGCTCTTTTCAAATCCGGAAATTCCCAGAAAGTCGAGCATTTCCAAAGCGAGAAATTCTTGTCGTTGTCTCTCCTCTCTGGACACAATATTCCATAACGCCTGCCTCATAGAAACTCTACAGTGTGTACCTACCAGAACATTCTCCAGAACAGTCAGATAGGGAAACAACTCCAGATTTTGGAATGTTCTGGCAATGCCAAACTCGGCCACCTTGTGAGGGGGAATATTGGTGATTTTTGCTCCATTATATACGATTTGTCCTCGCTCCGGAGATACAAAACCGGAGATGGTATTGAAAAATGTGGTTTTGCCAGAACCGTTAGGACCGATCAAGGCAACAACCTCTCCCTTTTCTATTGTCAGAGAAAAGTCATTCAGGGCAACAAGCCCGTCAAAATGTACGTAGAGATTCTGTGCTGAGAGCAATATCGCGGTGCTGTCTTCTCCACCGGCAGAGCCGGTTGGAGTTTATTCTCCTACAAACCTGGTAACCGGGGATGGAGTACCATCTTTTACCTGTAAAACAATGGTCTTGGATCCGCCAGCCCGATCGCCCGGTCCATAGGTAATTGATGGGTGAGGACTGCCTCTGAATTCTTTCATCTTCTCCATTCCCATCACAAGACCTTCCCGCGTCAGATCTGGGCCAGCCAAATTGAGCCCCTCAACCAGAACCTGGGCGGCGGCGAATCCATAAAAATTGTAGAACCCCATCTGGTGCTCAGGATCATATTTCTGAAGTAGATCTCGGTAGAGAATAGCCGCAGGGTGTTCCGGGTGCTGTGGCGGTACCATGTAAATGTTGCTGATAAATCCCTCTGCAGCAGTACCAGCCTTCTGAGCAATACGCGGATCAGATGATGGTGCAAAACCGAGGAACTGGGGGGAATAACCAACAGCCTCCGCCATTCTTAGAACATGTACTGTTTCAAGTACAAGACCGAGAAAGATGTGTGTTGCTCCCTTGTTCCTCAAGCTGGTCAAATGCGGGCCAAACGATGGGGCGCTGCCGCGTTGGAACGGTTCTGCTCCGACGATTTTCCAGCCGTGGGAGGCAGCACCTTCCTTTACACCTTTCATGCAGTCCTTGCCGAAGTCATCATCCTGGTAGATGATTCCAATCTTAGCATTTTTATCTCCCCGCTGCGCCAGATAGTTACATAGGATTCTTCCCTGAGCATCATAAGGAGTATCCGTGGCAAAGACGTACTTTTTCGGGGGATCAGACATGGAACTTGCGTTTGATGCCGGTGCAATAAATGGAACTCCCTGCTCCTCTACCAGATTGAACAGTGCCGAAGCAGTTGCAGTACCAATAACGTTAAATAGACAAAAAACACCATCTCGGTCGAGCAACTTCTTGGCTGCGGCTAAACTCATGGCTGGATTATATTGATGATCCTCTGTAATCATTTTGATCTTACGGCCATATACTCCTCCCGATTCATTCACATGGCGAAAATAGAGTTCAGCTCCGTGCTTAAGCTCGCCGCCAAGATAGGCCATGGGACCACTTAAATCCTGTATGTTGCCAATGAGTATTTCATTATCAGTAACCCCCGGACTTCCTTTCGATCCAACACCCAGAGCTACGCTGGCAAGTATTAGGAAAAAACCTGCTATGTGGATTGTTTTATTCATGCTCACGCCCTCCTCTTATTCATATGTGTGAGTACCCTACTTGAGCTTCTCTAATTGTAGGCAATGTTATCCATTCTGTCAATGATTCGTTTCACCTCTCTGTTTTGGATTAAACGGAAACATTTTCCAATATATTCTGATTTTTTGCCAGCGACGGTAGAGTCCCAATGGCTCAAAAAGAATGAAGAAGAGCATAACAAGGCCGAATGAAATGGCTTGAAGATCATTGAACTGGGCTACATCTGGAGGTAGGAAATCTTTCGCTACACGAATGAGTTCCGGCAGAAATGTAATGAACAGCGCCCCCAAGACAGCTCCGTAGATTGAACCAATCCCGCCAACAATGACCATTACCAAAAATTGAATGGATAGGAGAATATTGAAATAGTCGGTGGTTATGAACCGAGTTGTGTGTGCATATAACGCTCCACCCACACCGGCATAAAATGCACTAACCGCGAAGATAAGAACCTTATATCTTCCCAAGTGTATCCCTGATGACTGGGCCGCTTCTTCACTATCTCTAATTGCTGCCATAGCCCGACCTATTTTGGTTGTCGTTAATCTCTTAGCAGAAACTGTCATGAGAATGGCGAAGACATATATAAGGTAGTACTGTGAGCGGTCAGTGCTCATTTCCATGCCAAATAACTGTGCTACAGGGACATGCATCCCATCGGATCCGCCAGTCCACACATGAAGCTCAATAATAATCCTGTGTACTATAACACCAAAACCCATAGTAACGATAGCAAGATACAAGCCAGAGAGCCGGAGGGCCGGGAAACCCAGGATAACACCCGCAATCAATGCAATCAGTCCTGCCGCGGGGACTGAGAGAAGAAACGGCCAATCGAACTGAGCTACCAATACAGCGGAAGCGTAAGCACCTACCGCCATGAAGGCCGCATGCCCAAGCGAAATAAGTCCGGTATAACCTGATAGCAAATCCAAACCCACTGCCACTATGATAGCAATTCCGGCTAAGTTGAATATGTAGGTAAAGTAGCTATCCAAACCCAAGGGAATAAGGAGTGTAACACCAATAACAAGCGGTATCCACCAAGTCTTCTCATCAGCATAACGACGCTTCATACTCTCTTCCTCACCGGCGTTCCAAAGAGTCCGTCAGGACGTATGAGAAGCATCAAAATGAGAATGATCCAAGGGAATATATCATAAATACTTGTGGGCAGGTAAACGGTCGCCAGGCTTTCCAAAACACCCAGAATTAAGCCTCCAGCAATTGCCCCTTCCAGCTTGCCAAAACCTCCCAGAACAGCCGCAGGCAATGCCATCAGCAATAAACGTGAACCCAGCATGGGCTGCAGACCAAACTGAGGAATAATGAGCATCCCGGCAACGGCACTTACCAAACTTGAAAGGATCCATACTGCTATATAAATGCGCTTAATAGGAATCCCCATCAGCTGAGCAGCAACAGGATTTTCTGACGTTGCTTTAATAGCAGTACCGAAGCGTGTAAGATTGAGAAAAAGATACAACAACAAAACCAGAATAATGGACACGCCAACGATTGCTATTTGATACGGAGATATCTGCAAAAAACCTACATCCATTGGCTTCATACTTACTGGTGGTGGATACATAAAGAAATCCTCGTGAGTCCAGATGACACCCGTCAAGCTCCGCAGAACAATAGATAGTGCAATCGTGGCCATTATCTGAGCAAATATTGGTTTCCCAATAAGCGGTCGGCTGATTATAGTGTTCATAACAACACCCAACATAACAGCAAATAAAAGTGATCCTATTACAGCTGTAAACAAACCCTTTTCCATGGAATAGAGAGTAAAAAACATATAGGCAGACATCATCATCATTTCGCCCTGGGCAAAATTAACGATCTCTGTTGCCCGGTAAATTAGCACCAACCCCAGTGCTACAAGAGCATATACACATCCTAGTGTGATACCGTAGGTGATGATCTGAGTTGTCATGAAAGATCTAACCCAATTCTGCCGAACAGTCAGTCAACACCTCTTCACCGCGCTGATTCACGGCGCTGAACCGTACGTCTCCTTTAGTACTCTCAACTGCAAATGTTAACACATCCCCGGGAAGAACAGGGTGAGCGAACCGAACTCTGATAGATTTGAGTTTATCGGGATCATCTTGACCAACGAGAAACCCGGTCGCAATCCCAAGTGTACATAGACCTTGCAAAATATTTGCTTTAAGTCCCTGCTCCCGGGCAAACTCTGGATCAATATGAATCAGATTAAAATCACCACTGGCACCGGCGTAGTAAATAGGTAGATACTTGTCAATGGTAAATGTCTTTTTCTTTCTCTTGTTCACCCCTCAACCCCCCGTTGTATTACGGTCCATATTCCTTCACAAACCATCTGCCCATGCTGATTCTTTGATTCAGATTTCAACACACCGAATTCATGGGTAACTCCGGAATCGCTCTGTTTAGAAAACACATCCACTATCTTTGCTACCGATGTAATAATATCTCCCGAGCGGACTACCTTCCTAAACTTAAACTCCTGCTCCCCGTGGACGATGCGCGGCAGGTCAATTCCCAATTCCTCATCGTAAAACAGTTGATTGAACATCTCTCCGCAATAGACCGCTACAAATGAAGGTGGCGCTACAATTGTACCGTACCTGGAAAGAGCTGCAAATTCCGGTTCAGAATACAGCGGATTATCCTGAAGAGTGGCACGTGCATATTCCTGAATTTTCTCCCGGCCCACCTCGTAGACGACGGGCGGATAGGTTTTACCTATTGTTTCATGATTCATTTCAACTCTCCAAATCCATTATTTCCCGATATAGGTCTAGAGACTCAGGGTTTGCCAGTGCATCCCTATTCAAAACCTCTTCACCGTGTATGATTTTCTTGGCGGCTATTTCCACCTTCTTGCCATTGATGGTGTAGGGGATATCCTCCACTGACAACACCACAGCAGGGACGTGCCGAGGGGAACATTCAGAGCGGATAGTCTTAAGAATTGTATCGACGAGTTCTTCTGTCAGTTCGCTGTCTTCGTTCATTTTTACAAATAAAATCACCCTTTCGTCATCTTCCCATTTCTGTCCTACCACAAGACTGTCCGCCACTTCCGGCAGGGCTTCTACTACACGATATATCTCCGCTGTTCCGATCCGGACACCGCCGGGATTCAGTGTGGCGTCACTGCGCCCAAAGATCATCACGCCACCGTGCTCGTTCACCGTAATGTAGTCCCCGTGAGTCCAGACACCGGAGAATTCACCAAAGTAAGCATCGTGGTACTTCACGCCGTCAGGGTCATTCCAGAAGTAAATGGGCATGGATGGAAACGGCGACGTGCAAACCAACTCCCCCTTCTCGTCCATGAGACTGTTGCCGGAGCTATCGTATGAATATACGTTCATCCCTAAACCGCGGCATTGGAGCTCACCGCGATAGACCGGTAGCGTTGGGTTGCCTAGCGCAAAACAGGATATAATATCCGTCCCGCCGGAAATGGATGCTAGAAGGATATCCTCTTTGATTTCCTTGTAAACGTAGTCGAAATTTTCCTCTACCAGCGGAGAGCCCGTCGAGAGAATTGCTCGCAACTTAGAAAGATTGAACTCCGTTCCAGGTATAAGCTCGGCTTCTTGGCAAGCAGCAATAAACTTTGCGCTGGTGCCGAAGACAGTAATTCCAAGGTCCTGTATCATCTCCCACATGGCGTTCTGGTCGGGATAGAACGGTGAGCCGTCGTAAAGAACAACTGTGGCACCCACCGCCAGAGAGCTCACCAGCCAGTTCCACATCATCCAACCGCAAGTAGTAAAGTAGAAGATAGTGTCGTCTCGGCGGAGATCCGTGTGAAGCCGTAGCTCCTTCAGGTGCTGGATGAGCGTCCCTCCAGCACCATGGACAATAGATTTTGGCAGTCCTGTTGTACCGGAAGAATACATGATATAGAGTGGGTGATCAAAAGGCAGCTGCTCAAACACAAGTTCAGGTACATCTACATCGCTAATGAAATCCTCATGGTGGATCCCATTGCGTATGGTTGAAATGTCAGCTCTCTCTTCTGTATACGGCACCACTACTACCTTCTCCACGCTGGGGAGTTCATTCAGGATGCCTTCCAATTTCTCTAAGGAGTTGAACATCTTTCCGTTGTAAACGTAACCGTTGGCAGCAAAAAGTACTTTCGGCTTAATCTGAGAAAAACGGTCCAACACTCCTTTAATGCCAAAGTCAGGGGACGACGAACTCCATATAGCACCGATGGAAGCTGTTGCAAGCATGGCTATAACAGCTTCCGGCATGTTAGGCATAAACCCTGCCACTCTGTCGCCGGGAACCACACCGGCTTCACGTAAGGCATGAGCCATCCGGGCTATAGCATAGTAAAGTTCTGCATAAGTAAGAGATCTGACTTGTTGGTCTTCTCTCTGAAAAACAAGCGCAATCTTGTTATCCCTAAAGCGGAGGAGATTTTCAGCATAATTGAGACGGGCCCCTGAGAACCATTTGGCTCCCGGCATTTTTGTTAGATCATCCACAGCTTCTTTATAGGGCTCAGAGTAAATAATATCTCCGTATCCCCACATTTCTTCCCAGAACTGACGAATATTATTTACTGACCAATCATGCAGATTTTCGTAACTGTCAATCTGCAGGTTGAATTTCTTATTGACAATACGCCGGAACTGATCCATCTGTGTAAGATGCACTTGATCCGATGTTGGCTGCCACATGATTGTAGACATCTCTTACCTTACCTTTGTGAAAGCAAATGGTAGTGACGAATCCTGTTAAAATCAACCGAAATACGTTTCACATTTTCATTATCTATTCTACAAAAAGTGTGCTTCCGTTTCCATATTCATTTTGCTGCCGGAGAATTAAAGTTAAATTGGCAGTTCGCATTACTTCTCATTTGATTACCTTAAGGACAAGATAATGAAAAAATATGTATTCTCATTTGGAGATGGAAAAGCTGACGGCAAAGCCGAAATGAAAAATCTCCTGGGGGGCAAGGGAGCTAACTTGGCGGAAATGACAAACCTCGGGATTCCGGTTCCGGCAGGGTTTACACTCTCCACTGAAGTCTGCAGTCACTTTTACGAACATGGAAAAAATTATCCCAACGAGCTGAAACAGCAAGTTTTAAATGCTATAAAAAATGTAGAAAATGTGATGGGAAAGCAATTTAACGACATCCAAAATCCTCTGCTTCTTTCTGTCCGTTCCGGTGCAGCGGTTTCTATGCCGGGAATGATGGAAACCGTTTTAAATGTTGGACTAACCTCTGAGACAATTCCGGTTTTGATCGATAAAACAAATAATCCTCGCTTTGTCTATGACGCTTACCGACGGCTTATAATGATGTACTCTGATGTTGTGATGGAAAAAGCTGCTGGCGTTGAACCGAAAGACGGTATCGGGATTAGAGAGCGCTTGGAAGAGTTAATCGAAGAACGGAAAAAGCTCAAGGGTGTTGAATTGGACACAAAATTGGACGGCAAAGATTGGAAAGAACTATCTAAAACTTTTAAGAAGACTGTGAAAGACGTTTTAGGTAAAGAATTCCCCGACGATCCCTTTGATCAACTTTGGGGTGGGATTGGCGCAGTTTTCCTATCATGGAACGGAAAGAGGGCAATTTCTTACCGCCGTATTGAAGGACTGCCCGATGAGATGGGCACCGCAGTCAATATCCAGGCTATGGTCTTTGGTAATACAGGAGAATCTTCCGCCACCGGCGTAGCGTTTACACGAAATCCAGCTACAGGTGAAAATGTCTTTTACGGAGAATGGCTATCCAATGCTCAGGGAGAAGATGTAGTCGCTGGCATTCGAACACCGAATCCTATCAATGTAGCCGGCAAGAATGACAAAATTCAGCAGCTCCCATCACTAGAAGAAAGTATGCCGACACTTTATAATCAATTGGATGATATCCAGAAACGCTTAGAAGCTCACTACCTTGACATGCAGGATATAGAGTTCACCATTGAGGACGGTAAGCTATGGATGCTTCAAACACGCGTAGGAAAACGTAACGGCGCCGCCGCCATAAAAATAGCGGTGGATATGCTGGCAGAAGATACAATATCAAAAGAAGAGACAATTATGCGTGTTAAACCTGATCACTTAGATGAACTGCTGCACCCTATGGTAGATGCGTCAGTTGAAGCTGATACCGAAATATTAGCTCACGGCTTGCCTGCTGGTCCCGGAGGCGCTTTTGGTCAAATCGTTTTTACAGCAGATGATGCAGAATCGTGGGCGGAAAAAGGAAAACCAGTGGTACTCGTCCGGAATGAGACCTCCCCAGAAGACGTCCACGGCATGCATGCAGCGGCGGCGATTTTAACAGCGAAGGGCGGCATGACAAGCCACGCTGCGCTGGTAGCTCGAGGTTGGGGGAAATGCTGTATTGTCGGGTGTAACGCCTTGAACATTAATTCCCAGGACAAAACTTTAACGGTGAATAGTGAGACACTAAAGGAAGGCGATTGGATTACTCTCAACGGAACCAAAGGGAATGTCTATATCGGAGAGATACCTTTGGTTCCTGCAGATCCGCTGAATAATGAATCGTTCCGGAGATTGATGGAACTGACTGATGAAGTGAGAACCTTGGGCATCCGTACCAACGCAGAACGCCCAGAAGATGCTGAACAGGCCCGCACATTCGGTGCCGAAGGGATCGGTCTCTGTCGGACTGAGCATATGTTTTTCGATCCTGAGCGTATTACCGCTATGCGGGAGATGATTGTGGCAGAAACGGAAGACGCCCGCCGAAAGGCAGTAATGAAACTTCTTCCTTTTCAACGTCAGGACTTCTACGAAATATTGAAAACTATGGAAGGGTTACCCGTCACAATTCGTCTGTTGGATCCGCCACTTCATGAATTTGTTACACTAACTGAAGAGCAAATTTCAGATCTAGCGGTTGAACTTGGGGTGGATGAACAAAAACTCAAAACTCGTATAGACGCCCTTCACGAACTCAATCCCATGCTAGGGCATCGGGGTTGTCGGTTGGGAATTGCTTATCCGGAAATTACAGAAATGCAGGCCCGCGCAATCTTTGAGGCAACAGCAAAACTTACAGAGGAAGGTGTTGATGCTTTCCCGGAAGTGATGATCCCTCTTATCAGCACAGCAGAGGAATTCCAACATCAAGAAGACATTGTTAGAAAAATCGCTAAAGATGTCGCAAGTGAAACCGGTACGGAATTCCCCTACCTCGTGGGGACCATGATAGAAATCCCGAGAGCTTGTCTTACTGCAAATGAGGTGGCTAACAGCGCCGAGTTTTTCTCTTTTGGTACAAACGATCTAACTCAAACAACATACGGTTTCTCCCGTGATGATATCGGTGGATTCCTCCCCACTTACCTGGAAGAAAATATTCTTTCTCACGATCCATTCCAGTCATTGGACCAAGCGGGTGTTGGACAATTGGTGGAAATGGGCGTTGAGAAAGGGAGATTAGTTCAGCCAGAACTAAAAGTGGGGATCTGCGGTGAACACGGTGGCGACCCGGACTCCATTGACTTCTTCCACCGCTCTGGATTAAACTATGTTAGTTGTTCCCCTTTCCGTGTGCCCATTGCCCGGCTGGCGGCGGCCCAGGCGGTCTTAAGAAACAAATAGCGGGAGATGTCCTAGCGGTAGGATCAAACCACAACTCCGCCATCCACATTGATGACCGTGCCAGTCACATAGCTGGCATCATCACTAGCCAACCAAGCATACACCGATGCCACTTCCTCGATCTGTCCCATTCTTCGCAGAGGAACTTTCTTCAGCATCATCTCTATGACATTTTCGGGTATGTCTTTGATCATATCAGTAGAAATAAATCCCGGCGCTACCGCATTCACTCTGATGCCGTATTTCCCTAGCTCGCGGGCCCACACTTTAGTCATGCCAATGACTCCAGCCTTGGAGGCAACATAATTTGTCTGACCAAAATTGCCGTAAAGAGCAACCACTGAAGCCGCATTCAAAATCACGCCGGAGCCCTGTTTACGCATAATCTCTGCAGCTTCTTTGGTACAGATATACGTACCCCTTAGATTCACGGAGATCACACGATCGAATTCCTCATCGGTCATTTTTTCGAGAGTATTATCTTTAATGACACCGGCATTATTCACCAGAACATCTATATTGCCGTTAGTTTCCAGTACATCTGAGATAAGAGCCTGAACGCTCTCTCGATTGGCAATATCAACTTGTACAAAACGGCCTTCTCCACCTGCCTCATTAATTTCTGTTGCTACAGCTTCTCCTGTATCCTTATTGTACTCCGCCACAATGACCGCGGCGCCCTCTCTGGCAAACAGAAGCGCCGTCGCTTTCCCGATCCCTTGCCCAGAGCCTGTAATTATTGCGACCTTGTCTTTCAATCTCTTCATAATATCCTCCTGCGTGTGGGCTAATTTCGCTCTGCCGACAACCGACATCCACTCTTTTTTCTTTGTCTCCCAGACAGTAATTTCCATACACCTTGCACAAGCTAACTCTACACCTGCTGATATTCACCCTGCTGCTCCACGGACAAAGCAGCATTCCTGCCGGTTCACTGCTTAACATGGAAGCGGCGGCGGTAGGGCTGACTACCATTACCGCTCGAGACTTAGAAGCTCATGTCAACTTTTTAGCATCCGACGTTACAGCTGGCCGGGGCACCGGTCAGCCCGGATTGCAGGTAGCCGCTGAATATATCGCCACTCAATTTCGCCGCTTTGGGCTGGAACCCATTGGTTCTGAGGGTTCCTACTTTCAGAAATTTGAACTGCTTAAAACAAGGCTGACTGATAACATCAGACTGGTAATGATTGAAAAAGAAGCAGACGGATGGTCTCGGGAAAAATTTCAGTATAATGAAGATTTCTTTGTATCTCCTCAGGGACTCACCGGCTCTACAGAAACCCAAGCTCCTATCGTTTTTGCCGGCTACGGGATTACAGCTCCCGACTATGATTGGGATGACTATGCCGGCGCAGATGTAGAACGTAAGGCAGTGCTGATTATAGATGGACAGCCAGAGATTCCGGGATCAGACTATTTCACTGGTGAAGCAGAGACACATGTGGGCGATGTAATGGAGAAAGTAATCACGGCGAGAGAGAACGGAGCATCAGCAATTGTCATCGCCTTTAACCCAAGATCGGAAGTACTGTTTTCCGATCGAATGAAACGGTGGGAGAGGTGGCTGACACAAGATGCCATGTCTCTTCCCTCTCCCATATCTCCGGCACCTGTATTTTTCATTAATAAGAGGACTGCGAATCGCCTATTGTCAGTTCTCGGTAAATCGCTAATGCAAATTCAGGAGGAGGTAGAAACAGGAATCTCGGGATCCACGATTCTCCCCGGTACCAACTTATTATTTTCTGTTGAACTGGAAAAAGAAACTGTTGTCACTCAGAATGTGGTAGGCTACCTCTCCGGAGCTGATCTTGAGCTTAACAAAGAAACTGTAATCTTTTCGGCTCACTATGACCATCTAGGTGTAGATGAAGAGGGAACTATCTGGAGTGGAGCTGATGATAATGGGACAGGAACTTCAGCCATATTGGAAATCGCCGATGCTATAACTTCAAACCCAAAACGGGCGAAGCGGAGCTTTCTTTTCCTGGCTGTTGCAGGAGAAGAGAAAGGGCTCCTAGGTTCAAGCTATTATACTAACCATCCGCTTATTCCGTTGGAGCAGACCATCACAGACCTGAATATTGATATGATCGGTCGGAATGCTCCCGACAGTATTTATATTATAGGTTCTAATATGATCAGTCAGGAACTACACAATATGAATGAATCTGCAGCCGGATACCTTAACAATCTTGGGCTCAATTACCGCTACAACACACTGGATGATCCCAATCGCTTTTATTATCGGAGCGACCACTATAATTTTGCAAAACGCGGAATCCCGGTGATCTTTTATTTTGCCGGTGTCCACGAGGATTATCACAAACCTACGGATACCAGAGATAAGATCAATTTCGATAAAACGGAAAGGGTGGCCAAACTGGTCTATCTAACCGGATGGGGTATGGCAAATCAAGAGAGAAGGAGTCCGGGACAAAATCTGATAAATGAATTAAGGCCCGAGATTCCCTTAAATATCAAGTATTGAATAAGGCCTTAAAATTACTTAACCGACAACTTCCTTAAAAACCCGCTTGAAATTTTCCCCCAGTATCTTGCGAATATCTTCTTCGGAATAACCCCGTTCCAGTAATTGCTCCGTAATGATAGGAAGTTTCGTGCAATCCTCCACTTCTTTCGGCAACACACTAACTCCGTCAAAGTCAGAACCCAAGCCTACATGTTCCGGGCCAATGAGTTTGGCGATATAGTCTATGTGATCCACAAGCAGACCCACAGGTGGTGCCACTACCCCAATATCGGCTCCCAGTAGATCCATAGAGGCATACCAATAATCATCTGATTCCTCACCGTAGTGTTTTTTCAGTGAATCTAATTCTGCACTGTGCTGTCCCCGAACTTCAGCGGCTCTTTGCTCAAATGTACTATCTATATATTCAGGGAAAAAGTTGATGAACACCACTCCGCCATTCTTCTTAATGGCTCGAAGTTGGTCGTCTTTCAGATTCCTGAAATGTGGACAGAGTGCATAGACTGAAGAATGAGAAGCGATGATCGGTTTCGTAGTCACCTCCAGAATATCCCAGAATGTCTGTTCTCCAGCATGGGATACGTCCACTATCACACCAATATTGTTGCACCGACGAATGACCTCCCGTCCAAAATCGGTAAGTCCCTTAAGCTCTAAGCTGTCTGATTCGACTTCGTCTTTTGCCGATGTTGCCCATTCATTTGAGTTGTTCCACGTTACACCCAAGTAGCTCATCCCCCGGCTTTTGAGTTGTTCCAGTTTCTCCAGGCTGTTTTCTATGGAATGTCCCCCTTCTACACCAATCACCGCGGAAAGTTTTCCTTCTTGTTCCAATTGGATCAAATCAGAATAGCAGTCAGCTATTCCCAACTTCTCGGTGGCAGTCGT
>Ga0208639_1001114_pt1 | contig 18088 bp, 20 predicted proteins | sample ETNtaG_33_FD_185772 | JGI IMG/M metagenome (GOLD analysis project Ga0208639, IMG submission 185772) | Marine microbial and viral communities from oxygen minimum zone, Eastern Pacific Ocean - ETNP201310SV76 (SPAdes) (version 2) | ecosystem: Environmental > Aquatic > Marine > Oceanic ...
CTCTATTTAAAATCGGTATTTTTCCATAATCTACTGCCTGAAATATACTATATCCAAATGGTTCATTGACATACGAAGAATGACTAATTCCCCATCGTTTGGATTTAAAAAATTTATCCAAAGTACTAAATCTAAATTGTACAATTCTAGTTTTTTCAAATTTATATCCAAGATTATGAGTCCACCACCATAAATCTTTAGGATTGGTATATGCCAGAGAATCTACTTTATCTATAAAATGAGGACACTTTCTTGTTTCACATCTGGAAGTAAAGGCAACAGTATCACTCTCCATAATAGGTAAGTTTTTATTAAAAACATAATAATTTGGTATATCTATCATATCCCTTCTATCGTGTAATGGAATTTTATCTATCCCAATCCAAATTACGTGTTTTGCGTGTTTACTAACTTCACTCTCCCATTCCATCGTACCTGAAAAATGTTGTAATTTATCTAAATTCAATGTAAATCCAGCATTTAAAGATAATTCTACCGTAACATGAATAACTACTGAATATAATTTTTGGAAGTTTTTTACAATAATGTCTTTTGGTCTATAATATCCGTGTAGAATATTTAATCGACGACAATTATTTACTACATCCATGAACAATTCTTTAATTTCTGCTCTAGCCCATATAACATATAAATCTGCATCTTCATCAAAATCAGATTCTTTATTAACCTCTACTATTTTTAAATGACCAAATTTTTCTTTATAAAAATTATCATACCACTCTTTAGAATCATGAGCAACCTTAACTCTATCAATACATAAAACTGGAGTTACATTTAATTTTTTAGATATTAATTCTATCCAATGATTAACCCATATATCAGAACCACCACCTACAAAATGTAATCCACCAGTAGTATAATAAACATCATATTCTTTACTTAGACTCATAATATCCACTCACAGGGTTTATTTTAATTTTATTTCCATTCTTATCTATTACATAATCTTTATAACAAACTCCAAATGGTAAACTTTTACTATTAATATATACAGGAACTTTTGTTATACCAAGTTTATCATATGCTATTGCACTATGTACTCCATCTATCATTGATTTAACTCCTTTAACATCTACTATAGATAATACAATTGAAATTTCTGATTCTAATAGTTGCCTTAAGGTTTATTTGGGATATGGGATATATTTTTATGGGGGAAGTATCAACGATAAGGGCTGGATCGCTGCCCGTATCCATGACTCAATTTCTGCAAACGTTCGATGGATTTTTCCTCATTTTCGCACTTTTCTTCGGAACACTTCTCCCGTTAATTCTTGGGATACTTACACTGAAGACTATCGCCATTAAATCCACTCAGTCAGCCACAGGTTTGCTTTATGTGATTGTCATTTCTGTAGTCATGGCGGATCTGTTTTATAAATACTATCTAGTTCAGGCTGCATTGCCTTTGTAAAATGTCATTCTCAATTGGGAAGGAATGTGGCGAATGCGGTCGGTATTATAAATCGAAAATATCAGAAAACTGTGAAGTGAGATGTTCTCACTGCGGCAAAGAGGCAGCAGACATCCCAGATGTTCATGAGATCTTTAACGCCTGTCCTTTTTGTCAAACGAAACAGTTCTATCGCAGAAAGGATTTTAATCAGCTGTTGGGATGTTCTTTCGTTTTAGTGGGAGCACTGTTGGTCCCATTTACATACGGTCTGAGTCTTCCGTTTCTCATTTTAATAGATTGGCTGATCTACAGACACGTTAGCGATATGGCTGTCTGTTACAGTTGCGGAGTCGAGTTTAGAGATATCACTCCTATTCCTGAGAAAATCATCGGCTTCGATCATCACACTGCGGAATTATATGAATGATCGCGTTGACTGGACTTTGTTAAAGGGAAACTTGACTATCGTGAAATCGACTCTTAACTTTCTTGGCTGAGTAGATATTATTATGAAGGAAAAAGAACTACTTGATGCCATAGAATCAAATGGGAACATTCCCAGGCATATCGCCATTATTATGGATGGTAACGGCAGATGGGCAAAATCAAAGTTCCTCCCGAGAGTCGCTGGCCACCGGGAAGGAATCAGCTCTGTTCGTGTTATTACTGAGGCGTGTGGGGAATTAGGTGTAGAATACTTGACCCTCTACACATTCTCAAAAGAAAACTGGGCCCGGCCGCAAGCAGAAGTATCAGCTTTGATGAAACTGCTTGTAGAGACGATTCGCAGAGAAATTGAAGACCTTATGAAAAATAATGTAAGACTGCATGTCATTGGTCATATGGAAGATCTCCCTGATGCACCCCGGGAAGCGCTTCAGGAAGGGATAGATATCTTGAAGAATAACACCGGTCTCAATCTTGTTTTGGCTCTGAATTATGGCGCCAGGGCCGAGATTTTGGATGCTATCCTATCTGTTTGCGTGGACATTGAAAAAGGGAAAATTACAATAGATGAACTGAACGAGATTTCATTTCCTAAATACCTCTATACAGCAGATATGCCGGATCCGGATATGGTTATTCGTACCAGTGGTGAATATCGCATCAGTAATTTCCTTCTATGGCAGATCGCTTACTCAGAGATTTACTTTACTCCGGTTTTCTGGCCGGCTTTTCGAAGACCCGAACTCTACGAAGCCATTATGGATTATCAGAATCGAGAAAGACGATTCGGAAAAGTGAGTCTGAAGAAATCAGAGGCTGAAAAGTGATTAGAAGATTATTTATTACGTTTACCTCCCTATTCTTGATTGCAATACTTTCCGGGCAATCTACTGAAAGAATTACTCTTCTGGGTGTAGAAGTATTGGGGAGCAAATACGTATCGGATGTCTATATCCAGAAGACGTCTGGATTGGTGATTGGCCGCGAGATTCTCCCTGGTGATTTCGCTGCTGCTGTGAAGAAACTATGGGACTCGAATGCCTTTGGAGAGATTCAAATCACTCTTGATGAAGAGACCGAAGAGGGTATATATATCATTATAGAAGTTGTTGAAAATCCAGAACTAGGGAAGATAGATTATATCGGCGACAAAAAGAAACAGAAAGAAATTGAAGAAGAACTTAATCTCTTCAAGGGGATGAGGATTCCTCCGTATCTCCTCACGTCTATAGAAAACAATGTTAAAGAAATCTATGCTGAGGATGGATATCTAATGGCTGAAGTCACTGCAGAGTTAAAGGAAGGTGAGACTGAAGGTCGAAAGAATCTGCTTATAACAATTGATAAAAAAAGTAAAGTTAAAACTCGAAAAATCCATTTTATAGGTAACGAGGCATTTTCCGAAAGGAAACTGAGGAAGCAGCTTAAGGAGACCAAAATACAAGCTTGGTATCTATTTTGGCGATCGAATTTCGATGAAGATAAATATTTTAGTGACAAAGATTTATTGTCTGCGTATTACAGAAACAACGGCTACAGAGATTTTCGCGTTGTTTCTGATACAGTTTACTTTTCTGAAGAGGAAGATGGTTTCGTCATTGAGATTGAGATTGAAGAGGGTAATCAATATTATTTCCGGAATTTTTCGTGGTCAGGGAATACAATTTTCAGCGATGAACAACTGTTTTATCTTTTAAACATCCATCCTGGAGACCAATTTAATCAAGAACAGTTTGACTTGGCTCTTTACGAACGTGTCCAGGGAAGTTATATGGATGACGGTTACATCTACAGTCAGGTAATTCCCGAAATTTCACCGGTTGGAGTGGATTCTCTTGATGTGAGATTCACTGTAACTGAAAACAACCAGGTTTCTGTCCGAAAAATCAACATTGTTGGTAATACCAAAACAAGAGAAAACGTTATTAGGCGAGAATTAAAATTGATGCCGGGAGATATTTTCAATCGTGAACTCTTAATGCGAAGTGCTCGGGAGATCATGATCCTCAATTATTTTGCTGACGTGGTTCCGGATGTTTTACCTATAGATGAAGATGAGATAGACTTGAGAATCAGCGTTGAAGAGAAAGTGTCCGATCAGGCAACAGCTTCTATCGGTTTTGCTGGTGAGTACGGTGTCACGGGCGGAGGATCTGTCGAGTTCAATAATTTTTTGGGAAAAGGCCAGCAGCTCGCTTTCCGATTTCAGCAAGGTGCACAGGGAGTTAACAATTACTATTATAGTGGAGGTCAGGCACCCCGTTATCGTCAACTGTCATTCAGTTTTATTGATCCAATGGTTAATGATACTCCCGTTTTGGTTGGGTTTTCCACCTTTTATTATCTGAGGGGGCAAAACAGCTCTTACTATGGTGTCCCTCTGGATAGGGAGGTTATAGGTGGTTCAGTGCGTTTTGGTAAAAGACTTAAGTGGCCAGACAATTATTTTAGAGCTACGTGGGTGCTGCAGGGAACCAGAAAATCATATAAGGGAACAGAAGCAGATTTGGAAACGTATGTTAGTGGATTCAGTGAGACCACGGGGCTAAGTTTTGGGCAAGTAATTAGTCGTGACAGCCGGAATCACCCGGAATTTCCTTCCATGGGATCGGTATTTACATGGTCATCAACTCTTTCCGGAGGACCCTTGCATACGCCTTGGTTCGATGTCCATGAAAATTTCCATAAGCATCTATTCAAATTCGATTGGTATGCTCCTGCGTTCTGGAAATTTGTTCTAACGAGTTCACTGCAATTTGGAGCTATAAAAGAAATTTCCACAGATGGGGTGGAAAGATCCATCGTCCCGGTTGATGATCGCTTTATTATGGGAGGTTCTGGAATCCCGTATGGTACAATGCTGCGTGGCTATGTTGATAATACAGTGGGGCCTTATAACGGAAGACCGTTAGGCGGAAGAGTTATGATGAAGTACTCTACCGAGTTTAGAATGCGTTTTTCTGAGAATCCTACTGTGTATGGTCTAGCTTTCGCTGAAATGGGAAATGTGTGGCAGGATTTTTCTGAAACAGATATATTTGATCTGAAGAGATCTGTTGGTGTGGGTATCAGGATGTTCATGCCAATGGTAGGAATGCTCGGTTTTGATATGGGTTACGGATTTGACGATATCCCTGCTACTTCTGAATCACCTGAAGGGTGGCGTTTTCATGTGTTGTTTGGGATGCCTTTTTAGAGTGAGATATTCGTAAATTCAATTAAATTACAAAATCTAACAATTCGTATTTTATTAACTGAATGAGGAGGAAGTTGTGAAAATAGTGAAAAGAACCCTTTTATTAATGGGAATGATGGTTCTGCCTTTAACACTGACAGCACAGAAAATTGCTTTTGTGCAGGTTCAGTTAGTGTTGGGTGAGTGGGAAGAATATGGAGAAGTTGCACGACAGCTTGAGCTTGATCTCCGTAAAGCCCAGTTTGAGTTTCAGGGGATGACCTTGCAATTAGACAGTCTCCAGAGTGTATATAATGCTCAGCAAGCGATGCTTTCTCCTACTGGACGGCGTGAAAAAGAGGCAGAGATCGTAGAACTTCAGCAGCGTGTTCAAGAGTTCCAACTGAACCAGACAAATGAATTCAGCCGAAAGCAGCAGGAAGCTGAAGGACCCCTTCTTGAGCGATTCCAGCTCGCAGTGCGAAAAGTGGCAAATGATAAAGGTTATGATATCATTTTTGATTCCGCGGCACTTCTTCACGCAGAACAGGTTTTTGATGTCACAGATGATGTATTGTATGAGCTTCGCAGGGGAGAACAATCGAGTCCGGACGGGAATTAATTCTTGTCAACTCTTCGCGAACTGGCCCTTCTAGTTGATGGCGAGGTGGTGGGTGATCCGAATGTAGAAATTACTGGAGTTGCCGAAATCCACAACGCCAGCACTGGGTCTATATCATTTTTACTGCATAAGAAAAATCAATCTTATTTAGAATCCACTAAAGCCTCTGCAGTTGTAGTCTCAAAAAGCGAATCTTCAGGGAATACGAATTTATTAAAGGTAGAAAATCCCTCCTTAGCGTTCATTCATATTCTGGAGCACTTTAGCCCTGAGATTTTGGCCGAAGAGGGAATACATCCAACTGCACTGATTGATCCTGAGTCTAACATCGGTAAAGGTGTTTCTATCGGAGCATTTGCAGTCATTTCTTCCGGGAGTAATATTGGTTCTGGCGTATCAATAGGGTCCCATGTGATTATCGAAAGTGGAGCCGTGATTGGTGAAGGTTCTAAAATCGGAGGTGGAGTTATTGTGGGGCATAACTGTGAAGTGGGGTCAGATACCATCATCCAAGGCGGAACAGTTATTGGATCCCATGGATTTGGATTTACAACAGAGAAGGATGAACATCACAGAATTCCCCAGCTTGGCCGGGTTGTTCTTGGAGACGATGTGGAAATTGGTGCCAATTGCGCCATCGATCGCGGAACCATGACGGATACGGTTATCGGTGACGGCACAAAACTCGATAATTTGGTGCATATTGCTCACAATGTTAAAATCGGTAAGGGGTGCCTTATTACTGCCCACGTAGCGATCGCAGGAAGTACTGTCGTAGGAGACTATGTCGCTTTTGGCGGTCAGTCTGGAGCTGCGGATCATGTGGAAATTGGTGATCGAGCCCGGATCGCTTCCAGAGGCGGAATCACCAAGTCAGTTCCCGGCGGTAAAACCTATTCCGGCATGCCCGCCCGTGAAGCGATGGAGCAGAACAAATTGGACGCCTATATTAATAGATTGCCTGAGCTGGTGAAGAGAGTACAGGCTCTGGAACAAAAATTAGAAAACGGAAAGGGCAAGAAGTGAATCTCCACCAGCAGACGATAGCCTCTCCAGTCAGTTGTAGTGGAATAGGTCTCCATTCCGGAAAGATGTGTGAAATAACCCTTCGCCCGGCTAAAGAAAACAGCGGTATAACTTTTGTCCGAACTGATTTGGAGGATAACCCTTCTGTCCCGGTTCATGTCTCTTTTGTTTCAGATACATCCCGTGGAACAACCTTGGTTCATGGTAGCGCTTCAGTCAGGACGGTTGAACATATTTTGGCCGCATTTTGCGGACTTCAGATTGATAACGCAATAATTGAACTGACCGCTGAAGAACTTCCAGCGATGGATGGGAGCGCAAACGATTTTGTGGAATTGATCAGAAAAGCCGGCATTTCAGCTCAGTCGAAAAAACGAGACATCATTGTGATTGACCGAGAGATAGTGCTGAAGGATTCAACCAGCGGTGCAAGGATCGAAGCTCGCCCTTCTGACGAGTTTTGTATCAGCGGAACTATTGAATACAGTGGTATTCTCGGACGGCAGTCAGTAATGCTAAGAAACATGGAAAACTTCGTGGATGAGATTGCTCCGGCTCGCACATACGGTTTTCTCAGCGAATTAAAGGCGCTGAAAGAAGCTGATCTGGCTAAAGGCGGCAATCTGGAAAATGCTGTGGTATTTATGGACAATCCGCTAAATAATAAATTGCGGAAAGAGCTGGCGGAATTATTTGAAATAGACCCTGATGAAATGGCGGGGAATAATGGCATTTTAAACCAGGGTGGCCTAAGATTCCCGGATGAGCCTGTTCGGCACAAAGTACTGGATCTGATAGGTGACTTAACATTGCTCGGTCAACCAATCCAAGGTGAGATCATCGCTCAAAAAATGGGACATTCGGCTAATGTTAATTTTGTAAAAAAATTAAAGCAGGAATACCTGCAAAAGGGGGTTATGGCGTGAGCGAAAAAGTATCATATGACATTCATCAGATAATGGACATAATGGCTCACCGTTATCCGATTCTTCTGTTGGATAAAATTGTAGAAATGATTCCGGGTGAAAAGGTTATAGGAATAAAAAATGTGACAGTAAATGAACCGTTTTTTCAAGGTCACTTTCCAAAGCGTCCGGTAATGCCGGGTGTTTTAATTATAGAAGCGATGGCTCAAGCAGGAGGTTTCTTGATTCTGAATACAGTTGAAGATCCCCTAACAAAGAATATGTTTCTTGCATCCATCGAAAGAGCCCGATTTCGAAAACCAGTAGTTCCCGGCGATCAGCTTCGAATGGAGCTTATCATGGTAAAGTATCGTTTGAATACATGCAAAATTGAAGGGAAGGCTTTAGTAGGCGACGAAGTGGTCGTAGAACTGGCATATACAGCATCAGTCGTCCCCAGGGAGATATAGTCATTTCTCAAAATATTCACTCAACGGCGATAGTTGATTCGTCTGCTTCACTCGGTAACAATGTAGACGTTGGAGCCTATTCTATAATTGATTCTGGCGTAACATTAGGTAACGGCTGTCAGATCAGCAACCATGTTACACTACGTTCTGGTGTTACCTTTGGAGATAATTGTACAGTTTTTCCAGGTGCTGTAATAGGTGAAATTCCCCAGGATATAAAATTTAAGGGAGAAGACTCAACGATACATATCGGTTCTAATGTCACTGTCCGTGAGTATGTCACCGTCCATCGTGGAACATCAGCCCGAGGTAAGACTATAGTTGGCAATAACTGCTACCTTATGGCCTATTCACATGTGGCTCACGATTGTGTTCTGGGCAAAGAAGTGATTTTGGTAAACGGTGTTCACCTTGCAGGACAAGTGGATATAGATGATTTTGCTTTTGTGAGTGGAAATGTTGTAATTCATCAGTTCACCAAAATTGGATGTCATGCATTCATAGGTGGAGGATACCGGGTTGTACAGGATGTTCCCCCGTATATAATGGCAGCTAAAGAACCTCTTACGTTCACAGGAGTAAATCTAGTTGGACTCAAACGAGCCGGTTTTTCCAATGAAGTTCTTCGGAACCTCAAGGAAGCGTATCGTCTTCTTTACAGGTCTTCACTCAATGTCTCCCAGGCATTGGATGAGATCAGAAAGACACTCCCGGACACCGAAGAGATCAAGAACGTTCTCAGTTTCGTGGAAAATAGTGAACGGGGTATCATCTAAGTTTAGATTCTTCGGTCTGTGGGTACTCCTGCTTGTTTCTATTCTCAGAGCACAGGTTCCCAACTACGATCTTAATCCTTGGACAGGTGATAGTTTCGAGGAAAAGTCTGAACCGTTTTTTGAAATGTTGGCATTGCAGACGACTGCTGTTCGGACTACAATCAGCAGTGACGAAGGAAGATTGGTTATAGGACTGCAACTATCAGGGGGAACTTCTTCCAGTGGAAATGAGCTGGGATTACTATCCGGTAAAGGTGGAGTCTTTCCAACGTTGGAAGGGGATTACTGGGTGGCAGGTAATCTGAGGTTACAAGGTACTTTTACGGGGTTTGAGACATCAGATGATATTGTATTTGCCAACAGCTACGGTTTTACCTATAGAATGGGTGAAGAAGAACAGGGTAAGTGGTTGCTATCATTTCTTCGAAGCAGGATGGAAGGTCCGGATGACTTTTTCTTCAAATGCCTTGTTGTGAGCATAGGTCGGAAGATAAATTACAATGATATAAGTTTTGGTTTAGGTACGGGATTGGCTTTATACAATAGCGGAATCCATATTTCGGGAGTTGAAGAAGGTTCGTTTCCCAAGCGAATGGAAGGGGCAGTAGGGATGTTGACGTTACGAGGTGATAAAAAGATTTCGTCTCACTTGGAAGCAGGTATGGAACTTAGGCTAAGTCCAACCTCTGTTTCCGTTTCCCTCGGTTTATATGGATTACTCTAATGACTAAGCGGATATCAATTTTAGGTTCTACCGGTTCCATTGGACAAAATGCTCTAAAGGTGATTAACCACCTTGGTGACGGATTTGAGGTTAAATATTTAACTGCTGCCCGGAGCAGTGAGGTTTTGATTGAACAGGTGAGGAAGTTTCAGCCTGAAGCAGTAGCAGTTGTCGATTCCATTGCTGCCAATGAGGTGAAAGAGGCTTTATCTGGAAGTGGAGTAAAAGTCTTGTCCGGAAGAGAAGGTCTGCTGGAACTTGCATCGCGAGACGATGTAGATGTAGTGCTCAACGGATTGGTAGGGAGCGCCGGCATGGAACCGACGATTCGAGCTCTGGAGGCCGGAATAGATGTGGCACTGAGCAACAAGGAAAGCCTTGTCATGGCTGGTGAACTGATTGAGAACATTAAAAAGGAGACAGGAGCAGAAATCTATCCTGTGGACAGCGAGCACAGCGCCATATGGCAGTGTCTGATCGGAGAGGATAAGAGCAGCATCCGCCGGATTATCCTCACCGGTTCCGGTGGTCCATTTAGAACAAGGCCGTTGGAAGAGTTCCTGGATATCACCTTGGAAGAGGCGCTGAACCATCCCAATTGGAAGATGGGTAACAAAATAACAATTGATTCTGCTACCATGATGAACAAAGGACTGGAAGTTATCGAGGCTCATTGGCTATTTGGGGTTGGAAGAGAACAGATTGACATTGTGATTCATCCGCAATCCATTATTCACAGTATGGTGGAGTTTTCCGATGGTTCAATCAAAGCTCAATTGGGATTACCTGACATGAAACTACCAATTCAGTATGCCCTTACTTATCCTGAGCGGGTAGAAGCTGATTGGGTAGACGCTAAGTTCTCGGACATTTCATACCTCACTTTTGAGGAGCCGGATTTCGTAAAGTTTCCGTGCATTCGATTAGCGTATGAAGCACTTCAGCGTGGTGGATCAGCGCCAGCTGCGTTGAATGTGGCCAATGACAATTCGGTGGCTGCTTTCTTGGCGGGAGAGATTTCGTTCACCGAAATTGCCACTCTAAATGAAATGGCACTGATTGAACATGATTGGACTTCTCAACCTGATTTGGACTTTCTTCTTGAGTTAGAGTCGTGGGGAAAACAATTTATTGATAATAAGAAAGAGACGGTTACTGTATGACAACAATATTGGCTTTGATCTTTGTTTTGGGTGTTCTTGTATTTGTCCACGAACTGGGACATTTTCTCGCTGCCCGCTCTGTGGGAATCCGGGTGGAGAGATTCTCCATCGGTTTTCCTCCTCGATTGCTGACTTTTATCCCTACTGAAAAAGGGTGGGTTTTCAAGTTATTTTTTTACAGAAGAATTGAAGATGGCAAGTTAGAGTGGGGACCGGTTCTAGAGAAAACGCTGAAGAAAATTCCGCGTAAAGCGACAGAGACTGAGTTTAACGTTGCTCTAATTCCGTTGGGCGGCTATGTAAAACTGGCCGGTACCATTGATGAGAGTTTAGATGATGAAATAACAGGGGCACCGGATGAATTGACCTCTAAAAATCGTCTACAGCAGGCGTGGGTTATGTCAGCAGGAGTAATCATGAATTTGATACTTGCTGTTCTTGTTTATACTGGAGTTAGTTGGAGCCAAGGCGTCGATGTTCCAATAAATGATGAGCCTGTTGTGGGAGTTGTAGTAGAAACGTTACTGCAGATCAATCCGGAAACCGGTAAGCCTATAATCAATCCGGAAACCGATAAGCCTATGATGATAGAAGGACCTGCATCTAAAGCCGGTCTAAGACCAGGCGACAGAATCGTCAGTATTGATGCTATAGAAATAAATAGTTGGAATCAGATGACTTCTCTTATCCATTCCCGCCCGGGTGATTCACTCTCGATTACGTGGAGCAGGGAAGGTTTTCAAGATGATACTACCGCTAGTATAGTGCCGATAGTAGCGGGAAAAGATGTATGTGATTGTCGGGTAATAGATCTAGGAATGATTGGCATTGCACCTATAACAGAACATCAAGAGAATGACGTATTTTCAGCGTTGGCTTACGGATTTTCAATTACTCAAGGAAATGTTGACAAGATTTATAATTCAGTTTGTGCTCTTGTTTCAGGTAATGCACCGTTCAGTGATCTGGGTGGACCCATTATGATAGCTCAGCTGGCAGGTGAGTCAGCCCGCGCCGGTTTTCTGCCATTGCTGCTCTTCACTGCTTTTATCAGCATCAATCTTGCTTTCGTTAATATACTACCCATTCCAGGGCTGGATGGCGGTCATTTGCTGATAATACTGTTGGAGGGGATATCTCGAAGGGAGTTCTCGGTAAAAACGCGGATTAGAATTCAGCAGGTAGGGATGGCGATTCTTATGTTATTGATTGTATCAGTACTGTATAATGACATTTCCCGTCTCATCAGCGGCTAATTTTTTTCAACAGCATTGTCATTGAACCAAATGTAGCTTTTGTTTCTATCTTAACAGGCAATCTCCGATCATCGTCTGTTAGCCAGATGCGCATGTCTCCTTTTTGTTTGAATAGAGTTTTCCCTTTTCGGTAAGGTTCAATAACCAGACACCTAAATCGTCCTGCAGGGACTCGGACATTTTCTTTCCTGTGTACGATAATGTGAAAGTCAACAAATTGACCGTTATCAAACGTTTTAAATGACAGTTTTTGACCGACTTTCAGCGGAATTGAACGTAAGTAGTAGAATAGGGAAAATGGGTCACGGATTTCAGAATCTATCTGGAATACTTCATCTTCGGAAGTGAGAGTGGAATCAATATAGTTCATTTTAGCTTCCAGCTTATATCGGTAGGACCCTTCACGGATATTTTTCATAAATTTTCGAGTGAATAGACCATTTTTGTCCAGCCAACTGTCCACTTGATCCCTGACGTAAAATAGACGGTCAACATATCGATTGCTCTTTACAGTGTACTTAATATGATAAGTCTGGTTTTCGTCAACAATTTCTTCTCCTATTACCTGAAGTTTAGCATGTCCGGCTTTAATGATATTGACCTTAAGATCGAATTCCAGTGTTTCGCCGATAGAAAACGGATGTTCGTCAGCCTGCAATAAAGATGCAAGCAATGCACAAAACAATATTAACCGTTTGGCTGTCATCTTCAGTCTCTGACGATTTGCATGGTCTTACCTGTTAAATCAATGATGGTTGATCCTTTAGATTTCGGCAGCAGTCCGGCATCGATCAGTAAGTTGAATTCATCATCAAATTCCCTTTTTATCTCTCGCGGATCATTCAGTGCCGGCATGCCTGTTCGGTTAACGCTTGTCGATGTGATGGGAAATCCAAGTCGCTGGATAAGTGAGATTGGAAACGGATGATCAGGGATGCGGATTCCTATTGAATGATGATCACTGATAATAGATGAAGATATTTCAGAATCACTGGCAGGGAGGATGAGTGTAACTGGTCCGGGAAGAGTGTCTTCTACAGTACTGATGTAAATCTCAGGAATGTCAGCATATCGCTTCAGCATTTCCAAGTCCGCTACAGCGATACTCCATGGTCCCGGGCGACCTTTAATGGTGGAGAGGCGCTCTACGGCTGCATCATTCCCAGCATCAACACCGAATCCGTAAAGAGTATCGGTTGGGTAGATGATAACTCCTCCGTCACGGATGATATCATCTGCTTGTTCAAGTATTGTCGGGTTATCTAATTTGACTACGCTCACTTTTATAACCATTCACCAATCACTATTTACTTCCTTGGCTGTGTCTTCCACCGCCGATGAAACCAAAAGTATTGCTCCGGATTTTCAAAAACGGCTTCTTCCAGCTTAGACGCTATTTTCTGAGTGATAGTTTCCACAGAATCCTCTTGAGTAACCTGCAGTCGCTCAAAACTGATGTGATATCGGGATTGTTTGTCCATTCGGCAGAAGGCGAGAATCAGCGGAGCTCCGGTTTTGAGGTGGAAAACTGCAGGTCCCCGGAAAGCGGATGCCGGCCTACCCAGAAATTCTACGAACACGCCGCTTTTCCGGGCGTCTTGATCTGCTGCCAGTCCAAGGATTCCACCTTCAGAAACCACCTTCATCATATCGTGGGATGACGCCTTGGCGTAAAGGGGTGGTGCAGACATCTTCGAACGCCACTCTACAAAAAAGCGATTGGCCCCCTTGTTCTTCTGCTTGCGGATTACCGATGTAAAGCTATAGCCATTTCGGCTGAACCAGACTGGGAAGATCTCCCAGTTCCCGAAGTGCCCAGTCAGGAGGATCATACCCTCTTTTGAATTCTGAGGTGGGAGGACATCTTCACCCGTCACAGTGACATAACGGTTCAAATCGAGAGACTCTAAGCGGATGTTGTCTAGAATGACTTTTCCGAAATGCTCATACGTCTGTTTGAGGATGACATTATAGTAAGTCTCAGTTCTATGAGAGAATCCTTGTCGAAGTTGTTTTAAAGCTTTTTCCTTACGTATGTTTAGATGATCATAAGCGAATCGTCCTAGTCGGATACCCAGCCGCAAGGTTGTCTTTCTCGGAAGCCGACAGAGAAGATACCTCAGAAACTGAAGAGTACAGTAGGTAGCAGAGTTGTTAGAAAACATTTATATGTGTCTTCCGTAACATCAGTTACTCGGAAGTCTGATCAGGTAATCCGGCTGTAAATATCGCCAACCTGCTTTATTAAATCTTCTTCGCTGCCGTTATTATCTATAATGAAATCAGCCATCTTTGACTTTGCTTCTTCAGGAAGTTGAAGATCCATTCTTTTTTGAATTTGTCCTCGTTTCAGTTTTCCTCGCTTCAACGCCCTCTGCATTCTTTGACCATATTGCACAGAGACGACGATGACATAGTCCAAGTGTTGATCTAGTCCCGATTCGTAGATAAGAGCCGCATCTACAACAAAAAGAGATGCTACACCTTTTTCCAAAACGTTTCCATATTGTCTATCTATTGATTCAAACACATGAGGATGGATGATAGCGTTGAGAACGGCTTGATTTTCGTCATTAGCAAAAGCGACTCTGGCTAGTTTTTGGGAATTAACAGTGCCATCTGGATTCAGAATGTCTGTGCTGAATTCTTCGATGAGATCTTTTTGTACCTGCTCATTCCTGCTGAGAATCTCTTTCGCTTCCTTATCGGCGTCAAACCGGTACGCCCCCAACTCCTCCATTCGGATGCTCGCAGCACTCTTTCCGCTGCCGATACCACCTGTAACTCCTACTTTTAACATGACTAACTTTTTCCGTCAGGTAGATTTTTTGAAATACGATCGGTTATTTCTTTAATGGTTCCCACACCATTCACTCTAATGAGCTGATCTTTTTCCGCATAGTACGTGATTAGCGGTTCCGTCTGTCGCTGATACACTTTCAACCTTTCGTTTATGACATCCGGCTTATCATCATTGCGCTGGATCAGTTTTCCACTACATTCGTCACATTTTCCTTCCTCTCGAGGGGGACTGAAAATCAGATTGGTAATCGTTCCGCAAGATTCGCAAGTTCGTCGGCTGGAAAGTCGTTTGATAAGAATATCATCATCACCTTCAAGTGCTAATACAATGTCCAAGTTTTGATTTATTCGATTCAGAAGTTCATTCAGCCCGTCAGCTTGTGGAAGTGTACGAGGGAATCCATCAAATAGATAACCGCCATGAGCATCAGGCTTTTGTAACCGTTCTTCGACCATTCCCAATACGACATCATCCGGTACGAGATTACCTCTATCCATAAAAGTACGAGCTTTCTTCCCAAGATCAGATTCTGCGGAGATGGCGCTTCTCAGCATGTCACCAGTGGAAAGATGCGGTATGGTGAAGCGATGGCAGATGATCTTTGCCTGAGTTCCTTTTCCGATTCCCGGTGGTCCTAAAAATACGAGTCTCATTTTTCTGTTTAGATAAGTATACCGGCGATAGTGGCTGTAAGCCAAGAAGCTAACGCTCCGCCTATCATCGCTTTTAAAGCAATTTTAGCTAGATCCTTTCTTCTTTTAGGGGCTATTCCACCAATCCCTCCCAGCTGAATTCCTATGGAAGCAAAGTTGGCGAATCCACATAGTGCGTAACTGGCAATAATGGCTGTCCTATCCGAAATTTCGTTAGCAACACGTAGTTCTTGTAAATCACCGAAAGCGATGAGTTCAGTAAGCACGATTTTTTTGCCCATTAATGTACCTAGAGTAGCAGATTCGTTCCACGGAACCCCCATTGTCCATGCCAGTGGTCTGAATATAATTCCGAAAATCTCCTCCAGTGAAGTGTCGAAAAGTCCGAGAAATGCATTAATCATGGCTACCATTGCGACAAAGGCAATGAGCATGGCTGCTACATTGGCTGCCAGTTTCATCCCACTGGTGGCACCCTGAGAGATGGATTCCATTGCGTTCCCTGCTGTTTTCTCCACTTCTATTTTCACATGACCTCTTGTGGCTGGTTCTTCGGTTTCAGGGTACATGATTTTAGCTATTACCAAAGCTGCAGGGGCACTCATTATTGAAGCAGCCAGTAGGTGTCCTGCAATCCCAGGTATATCTGAAAGCATTATGACATAGATTGCCATAATGCCGCCGGCGACTGTCGCGAATCCGCCCACCATGACTGCCATCAGTTCTGACTTAGTCATAGCATTTACGTAAGGACGGATCATTAGCGGTGCTTCAGTTTGTCCCACAAAAATATTTGCGGAGACAGAGAGAGTTTCTGCGCCACTTGTCTTTAATGTTTTCTGCATTGCCCATGAAATTCCACGAACAATAAACTGCATGATTCCAAGATGGTAAAGGAGTGCCATAAGAGCAGAGAAGAAAATAATGGTAGGCAGAGCCCTAAATGCAAAGTTGAGAAGTGGTCCTTCTACAACACCGCTGCTGAAAGTTTTGAATAGGAAATCACCTCCAGCATCAGAAAAACTGATCAGCTTTCGGAGAAATCCATCGACAGCCGCAAAAAATGGTTGTCCAATGGGTGTTTTGAGTATTAATAGAGCAAAAAACAGCTGAAGCCCAAATCCCCACAGAACGATACGTTTGTCAATTTTTTTCTTGTTGTTCGAAAGCAGCCAGGCTATCCCTAGAAGTACTACAATTCCTAATAATCCTATAAGTCTTTCCATTATTCTTCTATTCAATCAGGTGATTCATAACAGTTTCGACAACGTGCTTCGTAGAGTTCTTTTTCCCCGATGATGATTCGTTCACTCTCTTCTGATAACCGTTGTGTATAGTTTGCGGGATTTCCGCATATGACACAGATAGCCAGGGTCTTGGTGATGTATTCTGCTTCAGCCAGCAGCGCAGGTATTGGGCCGAACGGATCGGCTAGATAATCCTTATCCAATCCTGCTACAATGACTCGTTTCTTCAATCGAGCCAACTCTATACATACATCGATCAGTTTTTCATCGAAGAATTGTGCTTCATCAATTCCAATAACCTCGGCGTTTTCAGATCGCCGTAGAATATCTGTAGATGAATCTACAGTCTGTGATCTCATCTTGGATTGGTCATGAGATACGATGTGGTCTGCATGATAGCGCCTATCAATTTTCGGTTTGAAGATTTCTACAGATTGTTTGGCAATCTCTGCTCGCCTCAATCTGCGGATAAGTTCTTCAGTTTTACCGCTGAACATACTCCCGCAAATGATTTCTATCCATCCAGATTCGCGCGGGCTATGGGTAGGCATAGATAATATCTCTTAAGCTGTCAGAAGGAGTTGAATCTTTTCCTGAATAAGATTTATAGCAGTCTGATTATTCCCTCCGTCGGGGATGATAATATCCGCATAATTTTTCGTTTTTTCCACAAATTGCTCATGCATAGGACGAACAGTCTCAAGATACTGATGAACGACGCTTTTTACATCTCTGTCACGCTCCTCAATATCACGTTTAAGCCTCCTGATGAAGCGAATATCCGCAGGAACATCTACGTAAACTTTCAGATCCATCAATTTACGGAGAAATTCTACACCGAGTATCATGAGCCCTTCTACAATCACAATGGGGACAGAATGAACAGTTTCTGTCTCTCTCATGCGGGTATGGGTGGCAAAATCATAGATGGGAATCTCAATTGTATCTCCATCAAGGAATGTTATAAGTTGCTGTTTCATTAGATCAAAATCAAATGAATCAGGATGATCGTAGTTAATTGCTGCTCGTTCCTCTATTCCCAAGTCGGATCGATCTTTATAATAAGAATCCTGAGAAATGATGGCAACTTCGTTTGATGGGAATAAGGGAGCCAAATTTTGGGAAGCGACAGTTTTTCCTGAACCGGAACCGCCGGCAATTCCTACTAGAATGTGACTTTTCATTTTTTCAATTTCGAGTTGTCAAACGGTTCCGGTAGCAAAGCACCGGCGGAAGTTAATGTTTCATTCCCAGATTCATCTACGAGAGTAATGGGGATGTCCCCGCACAATTCCCAGATGATCTGTCTGCAGGCACCGCAAAGGGTAGCTTTGTTCCGGGAAGCGACAGCCAGTCTTTTAAACGATCGATAGCCTTGTGAAATAGCAGCGGTTACCGCCACTC